>OHQG01000311.1_pt1 | contig 27193 bp, 24 predicted proteins | sample 1577871 | NCBI WGS metagenome assembly OHQG01 (sample SAMEA3879604, study PRJEB24766) | human gut metagenome | biome: human-associated habitat; feature: feces | place: USA | collected 1985/1987
GGACATTCTCCCCTGGCTGGTGGACGCCTTTACCGCGTGCTACCCGGATATTCAGCTGGTGGTACGGGACGTTCTCTCCTCCCATATGGAGGAGGAACTGCTGGCAGGAAAGCTGGATCTTGGCATCCTGCACAACCCCAAGCTTTCCCCCACAATTGCCGCCAAAGTTATCCGCAGGGACTATTTTCAACTCTATCTGCGATCCGGCAGCCCACTTTTGCCGCTGGCAAGGAGGAGCGCGGCGGAAGGCCGCCCGCCGTGCCTGCCGCTGTCCGCCCTAAAGGATGAACCTCTGGGCGTAACCCGCCCGGGGCAGCGGAGCCGCGATGTCATTGACCAGCTTTTTCGCAGCGAGGGAATCCAGCCCAACATCGTCCACGAGATGCAAACCTTTGACAACATGGCCATGCTGGCCGACGCAGGCTTCTGCACACTGATTGAACCGGTGGGGTATCACCGGGGTGCCGCGGGGGAGCGGGTGGTGCGGATCAAAATTACCTCCGACCACGATGTCTCCCTGCAGACAGCTATGGCCTACCGCTCGGACCGCCCCTATACCAAGGTCTATGATACGGTGTACAAAATTTTGCTCCGCCATCTCTCCAACCACAGTGAATCATAACCACCAGTAAACTGGTGGTTTGACCTGCCCCTGGAAGGGGCTATTACGACCGTAGCCCCTGAAAGGGGCACTGAAGGTTTGACACCGCATTACCATTTCAGGCAGCCGCTTCAAGCGGCTGTCTTTTTATGCCTTCTTATTCTTGTCACCCGTAAACGGGTCCACATATTCCTTGATACTTATTTGATCTGCGGCATAATCTTCCTCCAGCTGATTCCTTATGTACTCTGCTATGATCTTTTTATTACGTCCCACAGTATCAACATAATATCCTCTACACCAGAAATTTCTCGACCCGTATTTGTACTTCAAATTCGCATGTCTGTCAAATATCATCAGACTGCTCTTCCCCTTGAGAAATCCCATAAACTGTGCTACACTCAAATACGGCGGAATACTAACCAACATGTGGATATGATCCACACATGCTTCCGCCTCATGGATTTCCACTCCTTTTTGTTTGCACAGCGTCCTCAGTATCTCTCCTATATCCTCCTTTAACTGCCCATAGATCTCTTTCCTGCGATACTTCGGCGCAAACACAATATGGTACTGACAGCGGTATCTGGAATGTGCTGTGCTTTTGTTCTCATTCTTCTCATCTTTCTTAAACTGCATAAAACCTCCTATTGCTCTGGTAATGCGGTCGCCAAACCTTTACCAGTATATCGCAATAGGAGGTTTTACTCATGCTAAAGCTATTTTTTCTCCCCCGGTAGAACCGGGGGTTTATTTCCACGCCTTAAGGCACCAAAAAGGCGCCCCCGGCATGATCCTGCCGGGGACGCCGCATTTTGTGTGAGGGAAACTGTAAGCCGGGTTCTGTCTTTGGCAGTCATCTATCTCGACGGCCTGTTGCCAGGCCGCTCTAGCCACCTCCTGAGGACGGCCGGGCCAGCCTTGTGTCCTCCCGCGGTGTTGCTCCGAATAGAGTTTACAGCATCGGTCAGTCTCCAGCCGATGGGTGAGCTCTTACCTCGCCTTTCCACCCTTACTTGGCCGCCGCAGGCAGCCAAGCGGTATATCTCTGTTGCACTTTTCCTGAAGTCGCCTTCGGCGGGCGTTACCCGTTATCCTTGCCCTGTGGAGCCCGGACTTTCCTCATAGCGGGCCTTTCGGCCTCGCCACGCGACTGCCTGTTTTCCTCACAAAACAATTTTACAGGAGCCGACGGTCTTTGTCAACCCTGGGCCTTTACCCTCCACTGGTCGAATTTCCCCGGCACCCGTGCCTCTTCCCCACATAGGCCGAACGAGAAAAGGAGGGACAGAGACAGCAGCGGTAAGTCCCTCGCATCTGCCGCATAAGCAGGGGCAGATACACATATCAATGGCGGACGAAGCACGTTTATCTTAACCGTTGATATGGGCGGAAAATTCTGCTATTCCATAAAAAGTTGGGTAATGCTGGAAAAATTTATATCCGGGTAATATAATATAAATGTCAAAGATGATGGAGAATTAGAACTTTTGAGGAGACGGCCATATGAATATCGATGCATTTTGGAAAGCTGTCATTCAGCAAAACGCCGATGAATTACGAACATTTTTCCACAAAAACGCTTATGTAAACTGGCATTGTTCTAATGAACATTTCACAGTTGAAGAATACATTCAAGCGAATTGTGAATATCCAGGAGAATGGTGCGGCGAAATAGAGAGAATTGAAATAATTGAAGAATTAACTATATTTGTCGGAAATATTATATCTAAGCATAGGGATTGGTCTTTACATGTTGTTTCGTTTATAAAAACTAAAGACGATAAAATTGTTTCCATGAATGAATATTACGGAGATGATGGACAAGCACCACAATGGAGGTTAGACAAAAAATTGGGAACAGCAATTAAGTAACTTTCAGTTTGCTAAAGGTTTTGGGATATTCCCAACAAGTGAAAATCACTCTCATTATCGCAGACGGGAAAAAAACTTTTTGGAAAGGGTACACCACCTTCCAATGCTTGTTACGGAACTTTTTACATTTATTTTCGCTCTTTGAGTACGTAGTCTGTTTCATTTGCGGCGATGCATTTTCCCTTGCCTCTTACAATCGCCCGTATTCTAATTGATAAATATAAATTTGGAGGAGATTTCATGAACAGATTTGATAATAGTTTCTGGAGTGCATTAGATACCTTAGTCGGCAAATCAGAAATCATCATAGATAGGCCAAAAGGAACTGCACATCCGAAATACCCTAATTTCATTTATAAAGTTAATTATGGGTATTTGAAAGATACAGCATCCATGGATGGTGCAGGGATAGATGTATGGGTCGGAACTAATGGAAAAAATATAGATGCTATTATGTGTATTGTTGATTTGATGAAAAGGGATTCTGAAATTAAAATACTGATAGGTTGCACAGAAGAAGAAAAGGCTATTATATACGAAACCCACAATGAAACACAGTACATGAAAGGAATTCTAATTCGTCGATAATTTTATATTTGTGAGGGCTTGGGACACTTCCAACAAGCAAATATGCTTGGGATGTACTGTATAAAGGATGGCTTACACCAACCACTACATTACATCGGCTGGCGGCTCATTTGTGGCAAAGTGATGTACCAGCAGAGGAAAGGAGAAGCATACAACGGGGCATGACACGTTGCAATGTGGTCATGCCTCGTTTGTTCCTCTATTCGGCAAATGATAATTTGTAAGGATTGTTACTCGTAGAGGACTTCATAATCAGGCAAAGCCTTCCATTCTTCGGTTGCTGTTAGTCTATTAGAAATAGCTTCGCAAACGGATAGGAATTGTTGCCCCTTTTCATCCTTTGATACAAAGGAAAACGCAATGTTTTCTGCTGTGATGGTTTTTACCGTACCGTTGATTCGAACGGTCAAAACGAGCGTCATAGACGGTTTGGACATTCCATTGTTGGGGGTGTATACGTCCGGGAAAGAGTTTACATCCAGAGACTCAAGCAAATTATAGATGTTCTCCTTGTCCTCGTCAGTAAGTTGGTACTTTGTTACATAGTCGTCTGGATTTGTTGCATCGGTAGTTTTAACCAATTTGCCTGTCTGACTATCATATGAGCTTACACCATAGCAATTCCATGTAAGAGCAAAGGAAAAATCTTCAGGGACAGTCGTTTGGGTGACTGGTTCTTTTTCTGCAAGAACAAATACCATACCATCTTCCCAAATTTCTCCGTTATATGGAATATCAGACTTGGCAGGTATAAACTTCAGTTTGTTATTGTCAATCAGCTTAAATGTCCATTTATATGGTTCGCCTGCAAATACTGTTTCCATCACCACCTCATTCCCGTTTATTACCATTGCGCCCGAGGGTTGATACGATACTGCTATAGCTTGAATAACATCAAGATTATCTTCTTGGATAATAAGATAGGGAATAACAGTTTCTTCCTCTTCAAATTGTTCAAGGACATATCGTCCATCGCCTAAAGAAAAGGTCTTGCTTTGACATCCTGACAGGAGCATTAACATAAATGCCAGTGCAAGGATGATTATTCTCTTCATCAAAAACACCTCCATAAATCCAGATTTGTCGAACTTCTATATTTAAGTATAGCACACTTTGAAAAACGTCACAAGAGGCTGCCTTTTCATCTTGTCAAAACCCACGGGAGCAAGGGCAGTGTCCAAAGGGCGCACTTACTCACCACCCTACGGGCGGTGGTACTGCCTGCGGCAGTCGTGCGCTCTCCGAGGGGAAAACTGCTGTTTTTTCGGCAGGTAGCACTATGCCAGATAAGTGTCAAGGAATCGGCTTCGCCTTGCCTTGCGGCATCCTTGACACTTACCTGGCACAGCGCTGTTTTGCAGCCAAGAGGGGTTGACACCCCTCTGCTTTTTCAAAGCCGTATTGAAAAGCAAAATGACCCCTTGACAAATCATCTTCTGCTATGGAATCTTTACAACTTTTTTCTCCGCTAAGGATTTACGGAAAGGATAGCCCAACAATGAATAGCATTTTTATGTTGTACGCAGTTAAAGGTTGAATTTAAAGGTAAAGAATATAGCCGGGGAAATTCGAGGGAATTCCTGTTGTCAGGCGGGGGGCAGGGTGATATAATACCAGAGAATCAAAAGATAATGCGGGCATGGGCGTCCTCTTCGGGCGCCTATTTCCCGCGAAAAAGGGAGGCCCCTATATGACATTGCAGGACTATCTCCAGTCTCTGGCGGGAAAGCACGCGGCGGTAATCGGCGTGGGCATCAGCAACCGTCCACTGATCCGCTTGCTGCGGGAGGCCGGAGTGCAAGTGACTGTGTGCGACAGAAAGGACCGGGGAGCGCTGGGGCCCCTGGCGGAGGAACTGGAGGCGGAGGGCTGCCGGCTGCGGCTGGGAGAGGGCTATCTGGATGAACTAAAGGCGGATGTGATTTTCCGCACCCCGGGGCTCCATCCCCGATACCTGGAGGCAGCCCGGCGCAGGGGCTGTACCGTCACGTCGGAGATGGAGGTGTTTTTTCAGGTATGTCCCTGCCCCATCATCGGCATCACAGGCTCTGACGGAAAAACCACCACCACCACCATCATCGCGGGCCTGCTCCGGGCCGCAGGACGCACAGTCCACCTGGGCGGGAATATCGGTCATCCCCTCCTGGCCCAAGCGGGAACCATCCGGCCCGACGATCTGGCAGTAGTGGAGTTAAGTTCCTTCCAGCTGATGACGATGCAGGAAAGCCCGTCGGTGGCGGTGCTGACCAATCTGGCCCCCAACCATCTGGACATCCACACGGATATGGCGGAGTACGTCCAGGCCAAGGCGGCCATTTTTACCCACCAGGGTCCGGAGGGCTGTCTGACAGCCAACTGGGACAATGCTGTCACCCGGGAAATTTCCCTGAAAGCTCCTGGAAGGGTTTCTTACTTTACACGGATTTCTGACACTGGACCATCCCGGGGCTGCTGGCTGCGGGATGGGGCGATCTGGTACCGGGACGATGGGGAGGAGCGGGCTGTATTGCCGCTGGAGGATATCCTGCTGCCGGGGGTGCACAATATAGAAAACTATATGGCTGCCATCTGCGCGGTGCAGGGGCTGGTGGAGGACGAGGTCGTCCGCGCCTTCGCCCGGACCTTCGGCGGTGTGGAGCACCGCATCGAGTTAACCCGTCAGCGCCGGGGTGTGCGCTGGTACAACGACTCCATTGCCTCCAGCCCCAGCCGCACCATCGCGGGGCTAAACGCCTTTTCCCAGCCGGTGATTCTCATCGCCGGAGGGAAGGACAAGGGGATCAGCTATGCGCCCCTGGGCCCGGTGGTAAATGAGCGCGTGAAACTGCTGATCCTCTGCGGCGCCACGGCGGAGGCCATCCGCCGGGCGGTGGAGGAGGCGCTGCTCTCCTTTTACGGGGCGCTGGAGGGCCGGGGCATAGAGCCCCATGGGTTGGAAATTATGGAGGTAGCGGACTATCCCGCTGCCGTGGCTTTGGCGGACAGCCGTTCCGCCGCCGGAGACGTGGTGATCCTCTCTCCCGCCAGTACCTCCTTCGACCGGTTTAAAAACTTTGAGGAGCGGGGAAGGGCTTTTAAAGAACTGGTAGCCGCCCTTCCGGAGTAAATCAGAAAAAGAAGCGCCGCCTGACATAGGGAAAAGCTGTGGGCGCATAGCCTTGCCTGAGGTGATGCGCAATGCGGAGACGGTACCGGCCGCCCATGACCAGAGGGCAGCGGGCCAGGCTGGTCTGCTTCCTTCTGGCTTTTCTCATTATGGTCCTGGCGGTGGTAGCCACCTTTCATCTGCGCACACTGCTGGGGGATCTGGCAGTGACACGGGTGTCCAACTCGGTCAACCGGGTGGTGGTGGCCGCAGTCAACGACACCATCAGCAGCGGCCAAATCCAGTATGACAAGCTGATTACCTTTGAAAAAGACAACGAGGGGAAAATAACCGCCCTGCAGAGCAATATGGCGGAATTCAACAGCCTTCAGGCGGCTATTACAACGGATATCCTGCAGCGGCTGGGCTCCATCAATACCAATGACCTGGCCATCCCCCTGGGAACACTGTCCGGCTCCGCCCTGCTGGCGGGTCGGGGGCCCAGGTTCCCGGTACGGATGCAGTCGGTGGGCAATTGCAGCGCCCATTTTGAAAATGAGTTTTCTGATGCGGGGATTAACCAGACCACCCACCGCATCCTGCTGTATGTGGATGTATCGGTGAGCATTCTGCTGCCGGGCTTTAGCACCTTCACCAAGATCAGCAACTCCTTCTCCGTGGCGGAAACCGTCATTGTCGGCACCGTCCCGGACAGCTATACCTACTTCCACTCCGGTAACTCCTCGGAGGAGGACGCCTACGAGTATGCCATTAACAAGGGATAACGGAGGAACCATGGACGACTACAAAAGCGAAATACGCACCCTGCGGGAAACCCTCAACCAGGCGGGGTACCGCTACTATGTGCTGGACGATCCTGATCTGCCCGACTACGAATATGACCGGCTGCTGCGCCGGCTGGAGGAGTTGGAGGCGGCCCACCCGGAGGAGATTATTCCGGATTCCCCCACCCAGCGGGTGGGGGGCCAGGCGTTGGACAGCTTCCAACAGGTAGTCCATCGGGTCCCCCTCCAAAGCCTTCAGGACGTGTTTACCCCGGACGAGGTGGAGGAGTTTGTCCAGCGCATGGCGGAAACCCTCTCCGGGCGGTGCGCCTGCAGCGTGGAACCCAAGGTGGACGGCTTAAGCGTGGCCCTGGAGTACCGATATGGCCTCTTTTACCAGGGGGCAACCCGGGGAGACGGCCAGGTGGGGGAGGACGTGACGGAGAACCTGCGTACCGTCCGTTCCATCCCCATGGTCCTGCCGGAGCAGCTGCCCCGCCTCATTGTACGCGGGGAGGTGTTTATGCCCAAGGCTGTGTTCCACCAGCTGAATCGGCAGCGGGAGGAGCGGGAGGAGGCTCCCTTTGCCAACCCCCGTAACGCCGCCGCCGGCAGTCTGCGGCAGCTGGACCCAAAAATTTGCGCCAAGCGCCGGCTGGATATCCGCATCTTCAATCTGCAGCTGGCGGAGGGGCGCTCCTTTGAAACCCACACCGGAACACTGGACTATCTCGCCGCCCAGGGCTTTCCGGTGATCCCCCACAAGCTGCTCTCCCAGCCGGACGCCATCAACAGGGAGATTGTCCGTCTGGGGGATGAGCGGGAGACGCTCCCCTTCGATATGGATGGAGCCGTGGTGAAGCTGGACGGCCTGTCGGATCGCTCCCTGGCAGGCAGCACCGCCAAGTGCCCCCGCTGGGCCATTGCCTATAAGTATCCACCGGAGCAGAAGCCCTCCCGGGTGCTGGATATCGTGGTGCAGGTGGGCCGCACCGGAGTGCTGACACCCAAGGTCATCGTGGAACCGGTGCGCCTGGCAGGCACCACCGTCACCAACGCCACCCTGCACAATCAGGATTTTATTACTGAGAAGGATATCCGTATTGGAGACACCGTGTTGGTGCAGAAGGCGGGAGAGATTATCCCCGAGGTGGTGGCTGTACTGCGGGAGTTCAGACCCCAGGGAGCGGAGCCATACCATCTGCCGGAGCGCTGTCCCGTATGTGGCGCGCCGGTGGCCCGGGATCCGGACGGCGCGGCTGTCCGGTGCACCGGCGCGGAGTGTCCCGCCCAGCTGCACCGGAACCTGACCCACTTTGTCAGCCGGGACGCCATGGATGTGGAGGGTGTAGGTCCGGCGGTTATCAGCCAGCTGATCGACAGGGGGCTTGTGAAAAGTCCGGCGGATCTGTACGATCTGACTGCCGATCAGCTGGCAGGCCTGGATCGGATGGGGGAGAAGTCAGCCTCCAATGCCCTGCAGGCTATTGACGCCAGCCGGGGCCGGGGTCTGGAACGGCTGCTGTACGCTCTGGGTATCCGCCAGGTTGGCCAGAAGGCAGGAAAAATTCTGGCCGCCCGCTTTGGTACCTTCGACGCACTGGCCCAGGCCACTCTGGAGGAGTTGACCGCCATCGACGACATCGGCGGTATTACTGCCGCCTATATACGGGAGTGGCTGGAAAATCCCCAGTCCCAGCATCTGATTCACCGCCTGAAGGAGGCGGGAGTCTGTATGGAGAGCACCGAAACTCCCACGGATGACCGGTTCCAAGGGATGACCTTTGTGCTCACCGGGGCGCTCTCCCGGTTTACCCGGCAGGAGGCCCAGGCACACATTGAAGCCCGGGGCGGCAAGGTCAGCGGCTCCGTCAGCAAAAAGACCACCTATTTGGTGGCAGGGGAAGACGCCGGCAGTAAGCTGCGCAAGGCACAGGAACTGGGAATCTCTGTGCTTACGGAGGAGGAGTTCGCCGCTCTGCTGGATGGTTCCGCTCCACAGAGGGGTGGTGGGCCTGAGCAGCTGAGTCTTCTGTGACAGCTTCCGCACCGGACTATTGTATTTTTCTCTATGGAGGGCGGCCAAAAGGCCGCTCTCCGCGTTTTTTCCGCCGCTGGAACAGCATTGACGGTATCAAAAGTAACAAAATTGGCGGATACTGAGAAAAACTGTTACCAAAACGTTTACAGATCCTGCAAGATTTTCCGCTACGCCGGCGGTATACTGATTGTTGTCCTGAAAAGGGAAAAGCGAACAAGAAAGGAGCAGCATGGAAAAAAACGAACAAATGACACCGCCCCGGTCCCGCGGGATGACTTGGGCCCGCCGGGTAGGCCGGCTTTTTCTGGCGGGGGCGGCAATTTTGCTGGCCAGTGCAGGCGCGCTGCTGATCTGGGCGGCAACCACCGCGCCAGATATCCAGCTTGGCGATGCGGCGCCGGATGGCTACCGCACCACAGTGCTGGACGACCAGGGGACGGTGATGCTGACACTGGCGGGGGAGGCCTCCAACCGGGTTTACGTGCCTCTGGAGGAGATGCCCCAGGCCCTGCGGGACGCCTTTGTAGCCATTGAGGACCAGCGGTTTTATGAGCACAGCGGGGTAGATCTGCGGGGTATGGCCCGGGCTCTGTGGCACAACGCTGCCACCGGTACCCTCTCTCAGGGGGCCAGCACAATCACCCAGCAGCTGATTAAAAATAACGTGCTGACCGGTTGGACAGAGGAGAAAACCGCTCTGGACAAGATCCGGCGCAAACTTCAGGAGCAGTACCTGGCCCTCCGGCTGGAGCGGGAGGCCAGCAAGGACTGGATCCTGGAAAATTATCTGAACACAATCAATCTGGGCGGCGGCGCCTGGGGGGTGGAGACCGCGGCACAGCGCTATTTCGGCAAGAGCGCGGCCCAGCTGACCCTCTCAGAGTGTGCTGTTTTGGCGGGAACCGCCAAAAGCCCCAACGGCTGCAGCCCCGCCGCAAACCCGGAGGCAAGCCGCCAGCGACAGGTACTGGTGCTGGAGAAAATGCTGGATCTGGAGTACATCACGGAGGAGGCATACCAGGAAGCCTTGGCGGACGATGTGTACCAGCGGATTCTTCCGGCAGGTCCCGGCGGAAGAGCATTCTCCTACTTCGAGGACGCTCTGGTTCGCCAGATCGTGGAGGATCTGGTAAACCAGCGTGGATATACGGAGGAGGCGGCGTGGGACATGCTCTACCGGGGTGGCCTCACCATTATATCTACGCAGAGCACCTCTCTCCAAAGCCTCTGCGAGGCGGAGGTAAACCGGGACAGCTGGTACACCAGTGATGCCCAGGCGTCCCTGGTGCTTATGGACCCCTACACCGGACAGATAAAAGCCGTCGTGGGGGGACGGGGGAAAAAAACGGCCAGTCTCACCTTTAACCGCGCCCTGTCCAGCCTCCGCCAGCCGGGATCTACCATCAAGGTGGTGGGGGCGTATGCGGCGGCACTGAATGCCGGCAGTGTTACGCTGGCATCGGTATATGATGATGCTCCCTGTACCTACTCCGATGGGACACCAGTACGTAATGCCGGCGGAACCTTCAGCGGGCGCATCACTGTCCGCCAGGCTATCGCCCAATCAGTCAACACAGTTGCTCTCCAGTGCTTTCAGCAGGTTGGCATGGAGGCTGTATGGACCTGCCTGCAGAACTTCGGCTTTTCCCATCTGACCGAGGAGGACCGGGTGGAAGCCCTGGCTCTGGGTGGAACGTACGGGGGCGTGACAAACCTGGAGTTGACAGCGGCTTACGCCGCTATTGCCAATGGCGGCACCTATCGCCGGCCTCAGTTCTATACCCAGGTGCTGGACCAGGAAGGAGCAGTACTGCTGGATGCCCCGCAAGAGGAGCGCTCCGTGCTCCAGCCGGGCGCTGCCGCACTGCTGACAGATGCCATGGAGGATGTGCTTCAAACGGGAACCGGCTCCCTGGCCGCTTTTTCCGGTATGCCTCTGGCGGGTAAAAGCGGTACTACCACAGACCTGCGGGATGTATGGTTTGTGGGCTACTCTCCCTATTATGTCTGTGGCGTCTGGGGCGGCTATGATGACTGCTCCACCCAGTGCAGCGGCGCCTATGTGAAGAAAATCTGGCGGGCGGTAATGGAGGCGGCCCACCAGGACCTGCCCTTCCGGGATTTCTCCCACCTGTCGGAGTTTATCCGCCGCACGATCTGCACCAAGTGCGGCTTTTTAGCCGTGGAGGGGCTCTGTGACAGCACCGTCCAGGGTGATATGACCCGCGAAGAAGATTTTCTTCCCGGAACCGAGCCAACAGAGTATTGCACATGCCATGTTCGGGTTGCCCTCTGTGGGGATTCCGGTTCCCCCGCCGGGCGATACTGCCCCGCTGGAGTGGTAAAGGAAGGCGTATACCTAGCCCAGGGCACAGCGGGCACCGCCGATGCGGAGGCAGCAGCGCCAGAGTGGGACGAGGAACAGACCTGTCCGGTCCATCGGCGGTGGTGGAACTGGTTTTTCCCTGACCGGAGCGGCAGGGAGGAACAGTCCCACCGGGTATTCTCCGGCGGAAAAAAACAGCCCGCTGAAGAGCCATAAGGCGCCGTTGACTGTGCGCTTTTCCAGCGGTATACTAAAAAACATAACACGGAAGACAGCCGGCGCTGCCGGCCCATTGGAAAGGAGCGGAGCCATGCAGGAAGTATATGAATTTTTGAAAGCCTGTAAAACCTACTATCTGGCAACTGTAGAGGGGGATCAACCCCGGGTGCGTCCCTTTGGCACCATCGACCTTTTTGACGGAAAGCTGTATATCCAGACAGGGAAGAGTAAGCCGGTTTCCCGGCAGATGCACACCAATGGAAAAATTGAAATCTGCGCTTTTGGTGGTGGGCAGTGGCTGCGCGTCGCAGCCACTGCGGTGGCGGACGACCGTCTGGAGCCCCAACGTCACATGTTGGAGGCCTATCCCAACCTGCGGGACCGCTATCAGCCTGGAGACGGCAATACAGAGGTGCTATATTTGAAAGATGTCACCGCCACATTTTCTTCCTTCACAACTCCCGACCGTGTGGTACGGTTTTAGTGCAAAAGCGCCGAGAAGCTATAGGGAAGAGGCCGCAGAATCCTGCGGCCTCTTCCTTGTATAGTAATATTACTTGTCGAAGGATGGATTTGTAAAATAAATATTTTTCTCATCCAGCCGCTCCTTAGCCAGGCGCAGTCCCTCGCCGAAGCGCTGGAAGTGGACAATTTCCCGCGCACGCAGGAATTTTATGACGTCGTTCACGTCCGGGTCGTCACTCAGGCGCAGAATATTGTCATAGGTAACGCGCGCCTTCTGCTCTGCTGCCAGATCCTCGGTAAGGTCCGCGATGGTATCGCCCTTGACCTGCATACTGGCGGCAGACCATGGGAAGCCGGAGGCGAATTGGGGATAAACACCGGCGGTGTGGTCCACGAAGTAGGCGTCAAACCCAGCGGTACGGATCTGTTCCTCCGTCAGGTCCCTGGTCAGCTGATGGACGATGGTTCCCACCATCTCCAGATGGCTCAGTTCCTCGGTACCAATGTCGGTCAGCAATCCCTTTAATTCCGGGTAGGGCATGGAGAACCGCTGGCTGAGATAGCGGAGCGACGCACCTAATTCACCGTCCGGTCCACCATATTGACTGATAATCACAGCGGCCAGCTTGGGGTTGGTATTTTTAATTTTAATCGGATACTCCAGCCGTTTCTCATACACAAACATTATTTACGTCCTCCTTCAAACTCCCACGGCCAGGGGTTATCCAGCCAGGTGTACCCCGCCTCAGTGACGGAACTCTGCCGGAGAGGGCCGTATATTTCCTCATAGCGTTTGCGCCCCTCTTTGGCCATTGCAGCAAATTTGATATAGAGGCCGAGCGCCTCCTTATCGTTCTGGTGCGTATCCAAATATAGTCCCAACTCCGTAAGTGCGAAGCCGAGGGCCATCAACTCGCAGAGCGCTGTGTTGTCGCAATTCATGCGGGTCTTGATATCTCTGAAAAAGGGCAGGTGAAGCCCAGGAAACAGTGTTCCGTTTTCCAACGCTGTTTTCTGGTCAAAAATCTCCGGATTGGGGTACTGCATCGGCACATAGGGAAAGACCATTGTGGCGCATTTCCCGGGCAGGGAGCCCTCCCGCATGCCGCAGGCTCCGGGTTTTGTATTCTCCAAGGGATGAATCCTCCTTCAAGGAAAGTCGAGAGACGTGGCGTCTCTGGTCTATCCTATGCACCATAGGGACGATTGGACACCGCACGCATAGGGCGCACTGCGGGGGCATAAAGTGGAGGAGGGGGGTGCAGCTATGTTTTTTACATTTAAAAAGTGGACCGCGCTGTACATTTTGTGTTTAATTTTGCTTTTTGCCGGACTTTCACTGATTGCCATACGGGGAAAGGCGGTGCAAGCCTCCGCTCCCGCCGCAACAGAGTCGGGGGGCGTTGTACTGGTCCTTGATCCCGGCCATGGCGGGGAGGACGGAGGCGCCGTGGCCGCCGACGGTACGGTGGAATCCCAGATCAACCTGGCCATTGCCCTGCAGATTGAGGAGATCGCCCAGCTACTGGGGATGGACACGGAGATGACCCGCCGGGAGGATATATCCATCCACGACGCGGGCAGCGAAACTCTGCGGCAAAAAAAAGTCTCCGATCTGAAAAACCGTGTGGCCCTGATCAACAGCGTCAGTGGCGGCATTCTGCTCAGTATTCATCAAAACAGCATGCCTACAGCGCCCAGTGTCCATGGCGCCCAGGCCTTCTACAATGGTACTGACGGCAGCGAGGCTCTGGCTCAGGACATCCAAACCGCTCTCAATAGCTTTATCAATGAAGAAGCAACCCCCAAAAGCCCAAAACGCATTAGAGAGAGTATATATCTAATGAAAAATGTTACTGTCCCCGCAGTGCTGGTGGAATGCGGTTTTTTATCCAATCCCCAGGAAACCGCGCGGCTGCAAACCTCCATCTATCAGACCCGTCTGGCCATGACCATTCTCTCCGGGGTCATGGGGCATTTCAATGCCCCGGCAAGGCATACGCCGGCAGCCTGAAGAAAAGACTGGTCAAAGCCGATTAAACGCAGTATACTGTACAGAGTAATGGCAGAGGAGGTGCGTACTCCCATGATTAAAAAGAAGCAGCAAGCTGTTAAAATTGCCACAGCCGCCAATGGTAAAGCCGCCAATGGCTCCGGCGAGTGCCCGAATCGCCCTGCCCAGAAGCTTTGACGGTTTGCTGGTCAAGCAGGATCTTACGGAAATTTTTCGTGATCGCCACAGCGTCAGGGTCTATACGCAGGAGGAGATCAGCTTATCTCAGTTCTCCTATTTGCTGTGGGCCACACAGGGAGTCAAGGATGTGGTCGGGAAATCCTATGTGACGCTGCGGACTGTGCCTAGCGGCGGGGCACGCCACGAGTTCGAATGTTATCTGGCAGTGCGCAGAGTGACCGGACTGCGCACTGGCCTATACCACTATCTGCCCTTGGAGCACGCGGTGGAACTGCTGGAACAGCCAGAGAATCTGGAGGAGGAGATCACCAATCTGCTCTGCGGCCAGAGTTGGGCCGCAAAAGCCAGTGTTCTCTTCCTCTGGTCCATGGTCCCCTACCGGGTGGAGTGGCGCTATGGGATCTACTCCCATCGGCCCGCTTTGATGGACATTGGACACGTAGGAGAAAATCTATATCTGGCCTGTACCGGCCTTGGTCTTGGCACCTGCGGCATTGCGGCGTTCTCCCACGAGGACGGCTGCCGCCTGCTGGGCCTGGACGGGGAGGAGGAGTACCCTATCTACGCCATGCCGGTGGGCACAATCAGCACGTCAGATCGAGGGGAAGAACGGGCATTTTATCAAGTCCCGGCAGATGCGATTCCATAAAACACTTTACAGAGGAAAATACATATGGCAAAGACAAAAGTGTCCTTTTTCTGTACAGAGTGCGGCAATGAAAGTCCCAAGTGGGCGGGCCGCTGTCCAGCCTGCGGCGCCTGGAATACGATTGTCGAGCAGGAAAATATAAGGAAGGAGAGGGGAGGCCGGCACAGCGGCGGCTCCAGTCCCTTTCATGCCATAAAGGCTGTTAGCTTAACAGATATTGATATAACTGAGGAAGTTCGATTTTCCACTGGAATGAACGAGTTGGATCGGGTCCTGGGCGGCGGTGCGGTCAAGGGTTCACTGGTATTGGTAGGCGGCGCGCCTGGGATTGGGAAATCCACATTGATGCTCCAGATCTGCGGCAGCCTGTGCCAATTCAGCAAGGTGCTGTATGTCTCCGGGGAGGAGTCCGTCCGTCAGCTGAAGCTGCGTGCCCAGCGCCTGGGGGTCCGCGGCAAAAGTCTGCTGGCACTGTCGGAGACAGCGCTGGAGGATGTACTGCAATCTGTTTCGGACGAAGCGCCGGATGTGCTCATCGTAGACTCCATCCAAACTCTCTACAATAGCGCCCTGGACAGCCCTCCCGGCAGCATTGGCCAGGTAAAGGACTGCACCATGTCCCTGATGCAGTTGGCCAAGGGCCGGGATATCACGGTATTTGTCATTGGTCATGTGAACAAGGAGGGCTCCATTGCCGGGCCCAAGGTGCTGGAGCACATGGTGGACTGCGTGCTGTACTTTGAGGGAGAGCAGCACAGCTCCTGCCGAATCCTTCGCTCCGCCAAAAACCGATTTGGTGCCACCAACGAAATTGGTGTCTTTGAAATGGCAGATACCGGCCTGGTGGAGGTGGAAAACCCCTCCCAGATGCTGCTCTCCGGCCGGCCGGAAGGCGCTCCCGGCACCTGTGTAACCTGCGTGATGGAGGGCGTCCGCCCGGTACTGGCGGAGATTCAGGCCCTTCTGGCTCCCGCAGCCTATGGGAACGCCCGCCGTTCCAGCAACGGCTTTGATTTTAACCGGGCGGCCATGCTCCTGGCTGTGCTGGAGAAGCGGGGCGGACTGAAGGTGTCGGCCTGTGACGCCTATATGAACATCATCGGCGGTCTGACCCTGGACGAGCCTGCGGCAGATCTGGCGGCAGTTCTGGCCTTGGCCTCCAGCTATTTGGATAAACCTATCGCCTCCGATGTGGCGGCTATCGGGGAGGTAGGGCTCACTGGTGAACTTCGGGCAGTAAACCATCTGGAACAGCGCCTAAGCGAGGTGCGGCGGCTTGGTTTTAAAAAGTGTGTGATTTCCAGAAGAACGTCCAGAAACTTTGATACGATTCCAGACCTTCTGGTGATAGAGGCTGCCAATATCGGCGAGGCCATCCGCGCGGTACTGGGGAAATAAAAAATAGTATTTGAAATTGTACTATTAAAAAGTCTCAAATTGCCAAAACCCTTGTAAATATTGATTTTTTAATAGATTAAGGAACTCAAAACAATAAGGATTTTTGACGCTTTGGTGCCCAAATTGTGACCGGATTTCCTATGGCGATATAACGATACGGGCAGATATAAGGAAATACCATGCTATGACAGGGCGAAAGCACTCGTTGCTTTCGTCCTCTTGTCTGCCAGATATGCAGGGGCAGACGCACTTGTCAATGGCGGCGTTTTCCTTGACCGTTGACGAAGGCGGCTGGCTCTGCTATTCTATACAGAACAGAATTATGATAGAAAAATTCACATATGAGTGCTATAACATTTGGTAGAAAAAATTAGGCAAGTCGGATTTGCGTATGGAGGGTGGAATATGATTCGATTATCGAGAGAACTGCAAGGAACAATTCTCGACATTGGTGGAGGTGGAGAGGGAATAATTGGTCGTCTTTACAAAAATCAAGTTGTTGCTATTGGATAATTGCCAGGAAGAACTGGACGAAGCACCAGATTGTTTTGAAAAGGTGTTAATGGCTGCTGAATCACTAGAGTATCAAGGGGAAAAGTTTGACAATGTTACTTTTTTCTATTCTTTAATGTTTATGAATATCAACACACAAAAACAGGCTCTTTCTGAAGCAGTTAGGGTCTTAAAAGTTGGAGGAACACTGCATATTTGGGATACTGAAATATCGTCGGCTTATCCAGACCCGTTTTGTGTAGATTTGGATATCCATCTGAATGAAGAATTGATACATACAACATTTGGAGTTATAAGTGATGCAAAAAATCAAACAGTCGAAACTTTTTTGTCAATCTGTTCAGATTATAACTTAATTATCAAAAAACAGGAAATAGAAAATGGACACTTTTATCTTGTGTTCCAAAAGATTTAGTTGCAGCGAATAAATAACCTTCCATTCGATTAAGGGGTTGGGATATTCCCAACAAGCAAAAATCACTATATCTGTAGTTGTAGCATGATAAAAAAGCGCGAATGAAAATAGCACCTGCAATGAAAAATTTGACAGGTACGGGACCTGTGTGGTAAGGTAAAGCTATAAAAGCTGTATTTGAACATTTTCTCGATCAGTCGAGGCAGCCTGACGAAAGGAGATTTGCGGAAACACGCTGCTTCTGGGGCCGGGATCAGCAGAAAGCTGTTCTAATCTGTACAGGACAGATCTGCCGGGTTTATTCACGCGACGACCGCCTATCTGCAACAGCTGATCTGTCGTTCCGGCCCAGGCCCCGAAGAGAGGCGCACCCAAAAAAGGGAGGGGCGCATGTATTTGGAGCCCCATATTAAACAAAATAAAAATTTTGTTTAATATGGGGGGGAGGGCACAGTAGAATTTGCTGGGATGAGCGATCCCGTCCCACCGGTTCTGCGCTGTGGCGGCATTTCAAGCTGTCTGTCCTCACAGGTTCCAATACCGGATCGTTTTCCGCACACAGTGGTATGATTGACTACCGTGACCAGTCACCCCAAATTTTGCGGGACTTTTTGTCCTATCATGAAACCATCAAAGCGCACTCACAAAAAACGGTAGATGAATATTTCCTGGATCTCCGGAATTTCTTCCGCTATATGCTGCAGACCCGGGATCAAAGCCTGCGGGACACGCCCTGGGATGAGATCTCTATTCTGGGCATCGACATCGCTTTTATCCGCACCATCACCTTGACGGACATTTACAGCTACCTGACCTATCTCAGTCGCGACCGGGCTCAGCAGCCCAACAGCAATAAGACCCAGTACGGCCTCAGTGCCGCTACCCGTGCACGCAAAATTGCCACACTTCGTTCATTTTTTAACTATCTTACAACCAAGGTACATCTATTGGAAAATAATCCGGTAAAAGACTTGGACTCTCCAAAATTAAAGAAGAATCTGCCCCGTTACCTGACTCTGGATGAGAGTGTGGAACTGCTGGACAGTGTGGACGGCGCCAACAGTGAGCGGGATTATTGCATCTTGACATTGTTTCTCAACTGCGGACTGCGGATCTCCGAACTGATCGGGCTGGATATATCGGACATACAGGGGGATGCTCTCCGGGTCCTGGGCAAGGGCAACAAGGTACGCATTGTCTATCTTAACGACGCATGCAAGGCGGCGCTGGAGCGGTACCTGGCTGTGCGCCGTCCCATCAGCGGTAAGGACCGGGACGCATTGTTTCTCTCCACCCGCAATCAGCGCATCAGCCGCTCCAATGTCCACGCCCTGGTTAAGCGTCACCTGTCCCAGGCGGGGCTTGACAGCACTCGCTACTCCTCCCACAAGCTGCGCCACACCGCCGCCACGCTGATGCTGCAAAATGGGGTCGATGTGAAGGCCGTTCAGGAGGTGTTGGGCCACGAGCATCTGAATACCACGGAAATCTACACCCACATTGACAACGAGGCGCTGCGGGTAGCCGCCAAGGCAAATCCCCTGGGCCGGCATAAAAAGCCGGACTGACCCCTCCTCCCTATCCCATCCGGACTCCCAAGAAGTGCAGAAACCGGATGCCTTTATATGAATAGGTATCCAGGGGCCGGTTGTCTGCATCATAGCTGTGGGCCGCAACCAGAATCCGGGACGGTGCTGCTGTGCCCTGCAGCACTGCTACTACCACCGGTGTGTGGTTCCACTGGACTCCGTCAAAGGACATCTGCACAACGTCTCCCGGTTCTATCTGGGAGATATCGCTGTTCACCGCCACAGGCCCCACGGAGGGCTGGGCACGAGTCATAAAGTTATAAAAGAACTGCACGCCGGTCCAGGCGGGCGCCTTGTTGTTGGCATCAATATAGTACCAGCCAAAATCCCTGGTGAAATTCATGACGCCGCCGCCAGCGTAGACGCACTGGGAGGCAAAATTGGTGCAGTCGCCGCCAATCCGTTCGTAGTCATAGAAGGCAGGGTTGCGACCATAGGCCCAGGTGTGGGCGTACTGAACCGCTGCGGCACGGTTATAAGGCGCCAGTGGCCCCACAGGCGGCAGGTTGCGTTGGATCATACAGAAATCACCCCTTCCAAACAGCATATGCGGAAGGGGTGATTTCTGTACTATTTTTGGTTGATACGCAGCGTGTTGAGGACGCAGATCATACATACACCCACATCGGCAAACACAGCGGCCCAAAGTTCCACCCTGCCCAGGACGGACAGCAGCAGAATCAATACCTTGACGGCTATGGAGAACACAATATTCTCCATAGCAATCCGACTTGTCCGGCGGGCAATGCGGATCCCGTCAGCAATTTTACTGGGCTCGTCGCCCATGATAATGACATCCGCTATCTCAATGGCAGCGTCAGCGCCCAGTCCGCCCATAGCGATGCCGATGTCCGCCGCGGCTAGAACCGGTGTATCGTTTATACCGTCTCCGGTGTAAAGCAGTTTTCCTTTCCGGCTCAAATGGCTCCGCAGCTGCTCCAGGCGTTCCAGTTTATCTTCAGGCAGCAGCTGGCCAACGGCCTGATCCAGACCGATCTCCCGGCCAATCTCCGCCGCGACCGCCTGGCTGTCTCCGGACAGCATCACCGTCTTACGGATCCCCAATTCCTTCAAAGCGCTGATCGCGCGCCGGGCATCCGGCTTAGGCGCATCCCGTAGCAATACAGTTCCCTGATATACGCTGTCCAGTGCCACATGTACCGCCGTGGCGGCACTCTGGGGGACGGCGGGCAGCGCCACACCGTCAGCTGTCAAGTAGTCCGCCTTGCCGGCGACAATACGCCGTCCACCCACAGTGACAGAGACGCCATGGCCGGGATTCTCCCGGTAATCCGCCATTTCTTCTGTTTCCACAGGCTTACCGTAGGCAGAGAGGATGGAGAGGGCGATGGGATGGGTGGAACGGCACTCCGCCTGGGCAGCCAGAGCCAGAAGCTGTTCCCGGGAGACACCTTCGGCCAGGATACAGTCGGATACGGAGAAACGCCCCTCTGTCAGTGTGCCGGTTTTATCGAAAGCCACGATTTCCGCTGCCGCAATGGTCTCCAGATGATTACCGCCTTTGACCAGAATTCCCTCCCGGGAGGCACGGCCAATCCCTGCAAAGAAGCTGAGGGGAACGGAGATAACCAGCGCGCAGGGACAGGAAATAGCCAGAAAACACAGGGCGCTGTATACGGAGCGGCTCCAGGTCATCAGATTCAGCAGGGGCGGCAGGACCGCTACCACTGCCGCCGCCACAACCACGATGGGCGTATAGACCCGTGCAAAGCGGGTGATAAATTTCTCACTGGCAGCCTTTTTCTCCGCAGCATTCTCCACCATCTCCAGAATTTTGCTGGCAGTGGACTCTCCAAAGGCCTTCTCCACCTGAATTTCCAGTGCACCAGACAGGTTGATACAGCCAGCCATGGCATGCTGGTTCGGCCCAACGTCCCGGGGCATGGATTCACCGGTGAGCGCCGCTGTATCCAGCTGGGAGTCGCCCTTTATCACCAGGCCGTCCAAGGGAATTTTCTCCCCGGGCCGCACCAGAATGATCTGCCCCACGGAAACCTCCTCGGCCTCCACCTGCCGGACCTCCCCATTTTCCATCAGATTCGCATGGTCGGGCCGCACATCCAGTAGTGCAGAGATAGAGGCCCGGGAGAAGGAAACGGCTCTGGTCTGCAGGTACTCACCCAGACGGTACAGCAGGAACACCAGCACACCCTCCGGAATTTCACCGATGCAGAGGGCGCCGATACCAGCGATGGTCATTAAAAAGTTCTCGCCAAACACGTCGCCCCGGCGGATATTCCGGACCGCTTCCACTACGATGTCATACGCCACCAGCGCAAAGGCAGCCAGCAGAATCAGACTGGAAACAACCCCCTTTAGAAGCAGACCTGCCACCAGCAGTACTGCCCCCAAACTCAGGATCACCAGCTCTCGTCTGGACTTGTGGGGATCCGCCGCATGGTTGTGGTCGTGTCCGCAGGAGCAGAGCTCTCCGTGGTCGTGGTGATCATGGCTGCAGGAGTACGCCTCTCCGTGGTCGTGGTCATGGTGATTATGGTTGTGATGAAGCTGTTCATGGTCATGCCCACAGGAGCACGCCTGGTTGTCATGATTGTGATGGTCGCAGCCGCAGTCACATACTCCTGCCTGCGTTTTTTCCAAATCCATCATTACATCTCCCCCTCTTCAGTCACATGGTCAAAGGCCATGGCAAAAATTTGTCCAATATGCGCGTCATCCAGCGAATAATAGACGACCCGCCCCTGCTTCCGGCTCTTCACAATGCGGGAGACCTTCAGCAGACGCAGCTGGTGGCTGATGGCGCTCTGAGTCATGTTTAGCAGCACCGCCAGATCACACACACACATCTCCTCAATATTCAAGGCACAGATGATCCTGGACCGGGTGGAGTCCCCAAAGACCCGGAACAACTCCGACACCTCATAAACCGGCTCCTCATCAGGCATCTTTTCCCTTACCCGCTTGAGTACATCCTCATGAATCACGCTGACTTCACACAATTCGATGTGCTCCTTTGTCATGTATGGCACCTCCTCACTCTATGTTCAATCAGTTGAACAATTGAACATATGAGCATTTGTTCATGCTTTTATTATACACGGCATTTTAATTTTGTCAATAGCATTCCTCTATTTTTTAATTTTAGAGATGTCCATCCTCTTCCCTTCCATTTCGGCCTTGCAACGCGCAAAAAAGCCGCCCCGAAAAATCCGGGGCGGCCTTGGTGGAGATAATCGCTTGCGCAGGAACCGACTTAGAACGCCTTGCCGTCACAGCCCAGTACGTCCACCAGCTTGTGCTTGACCATCTCCTTGATGGCAGAGCGGGCGGGCTTCAGGTACTGGCGGGGGTCGAAGTCTGCGGGGTGCTCGGCAAAATACTTGCGGATGGTGCCGGTCATAGCCAGGCGCAGATCGGAATCGATGTTGATCTTGCAGACGGCGGAACGGGCGGCCTCCCGCAGCTGGTCCTCAGGAACGCCGATAGCGCCGGGCATGTTACCGCCGTTCTCGTTGATCATCTTCACAAACTCCTGAGGCACGGAGGAGGAGCCGTGGAGCACAATGGGGAAGCCGGGCAGACGGCGGGAAACCTCCTCCAAAATGTCAAAGCGCAGCTGTGGCTTGGTGCCGGGTTTAAACTTATAGGCACCGTGGCTGGTGCCGATGGCAATGGCCAGGGAGTCGCAGCCAGACTTGGTCACGAACTCCTCCACCTCCTCGGGGCGGGTGTAATGGGAATCCTCGGCAGACACCTGCACCTCGTCCTCAATGCCGGCCAAAGCGCCCAGTTCCGCCTCTACCACCACACCGCGGTCATGGGCATACTCCACCACCTTGCGGGTGATTTCGATGTTTTCAGCCAGGCTCTTGGAGGAGGCATCAATCATAACAGAGGTAAAACCGCCGTCAATGCAGCTTTTGCAGGTCTCAAAGCTGTCGCCATGATCCAGATGCAGACAGATGGGAAGGCCGGTCTCAATCACAGCAGCCTCCACCAGCTTAATGAGATAGGTATGGTTGGCATAGGCGCGGGCACCCTTAGACACCTGCAGAATCAGAGGAGCGCTGACCTCCTGGGCGGCTTCGGTAATGCCCTGGACAATTTCCATATTGTTGACGTTGAAAGCGCCGATGGCGTACCCGCCATTGTATGCCTTCTGGAACATCTCTCTGGTAGTAACAAGGGGCATGGCAATATCCTCCTATTATTAAAGTATACGTGTATTTTATCATAAATTCGCCAAATTACAACGGGCAAGAGCGTCAAAACTGCTATGAGCAAGTTGAAGTTCTTTGTTTATTTTATGCGATTTGTTACAATTTACACGTTCATTTACCAGATCTGCCCGACTTCCGTGCAAAAATGCTGTTTACAACCGGAATAAAAATTGCTATACTGTTTTTGTATGAACCAGCATATTTGGACAAGGGTAAATTTGATATGGAGGTAATTCCCATGAATGTTCTTAAAGGCGCCTGCATCATCGGCCAGTCCGGCGGTCCCACCGCCGTCATCAACGCCAGCGCATACGGCGTCATCCGCACAGCGCTGGACAGCGACGTGATTACAAAGGTCTACGGCGCCGAGCACGGCATTAAGGGTGTTCTGAACGACCGACTCATCGACATGACCCAGGAGGATAGGGAGGAATTGGAGTATCTTATGTACACCCCCTCCTCTGCTCTGGGCTCCTGCCGCTACAAGATCGCGGACCCCGACGTGGATGATACCGATTATAAGCGCATTCTGGAGATTTTTAAGAAATACGATGTCCGCTACTTCTTCTATAATGGCGGAAACGACTCCATGGATACCTGCAATAAGATCAGCAAATATATGCAGCGGGTGGGCTACGAGTGCCGGGTAATGGGTGTGCCCAAGACCATCGACAACGATCTTTTCGGCACCGACCACTGCCCCGGCTACGCCTCCGCCGCCAAGTATATCGCTACCAGCTGCATGGAGGTCTACCAGGACGCCCGGGTCTATGACACCGGCATGATCTGCATCATTGAGATCATGGGCCGCCATGCCGGCTGGCTCACCGCCGCCGCCAGCCTGGCCACCGCCTACGGCGCCGGCCCTGACCTCATCTATATGCCGGAAACCAACTTCAGCATGGAGTCCTTCCTGGCCGACGTGAAGTCCGTCTACGAAAAAAATGGAAACTGCATGGTGGCGGTCAGTGAGGGGATCCACTATGCCGACGGTTCCTTTGTCTCCGAAGCGAAGACCTCTGCTACAGACGGCTTCGGCCACGCCCAGCTGGGCGGTCTGGCCGCTATGCTGGCGGATGTCTGCAAAAAGGCCATCGGCGCCAAGGTCCGTGGCATCGAGTTGAGCCTTCTCCAGCGCTGCGGCGCCCATCTGGCCTCCCAGACGGATATCGACGAGTCCTTTATGTCCGGTAAGGCCGCCGTGGAGAACGCCGTGGCCGGCCTCACCGATAAAATGGTTGGATTTGAGCGCAGCTATGAAAATGGCAAGTATGTCTGTAAAACCAAACTGTTCAATCTCACTGACGTAGCCAACACGGAGAAAAAGTTCCCCCGGGAGTGGATCAATGCCGCCGCCAATGGTATTGAGCGCCCCTTCATTGACTATGCGCTCCCCCTTATCCAGGGTGAGACCAGGATGCGGAAGGTGGACGGCCTGCCACGGTTTGTAAAGCTGAAAAAAATTATCGCGGAGTAAGAGAGCCGGGAGTCACCGTGCTCCCCTTCTCCCTTCCGCTGCAACCGGTGGAGCCGCCGCAGAGTTTCTCACTCTGCGGCGGCTCCGCTGTTTTTTGAAAAATGCCAAGCAAAGCACGGCGGCCACCATGTCATTTACAGATTTCCACAGAGTGCTTGGATTCCGGCAGAGCAATGGCCACATACTCCAGTTCCTGCGTCTCCTGCAACCACCGAGGAATGCATTTCGTATCCCCAAGGGTGCATATCACGCCTACATTGGCCGGGGTACCGCTTTTAGCCGGCACCACCCGAATCTCCGCCAGTTTTTCCTTGTTGGCGTGGAAAAACTCGTTGACCCGGCTGATGTCTGTCAGTTCCAGATAGAAGATATTCAGTTCCACTTCCTTAACAGACTGCTCCAGCCTGCTCAGAAACGTCATGGTAATAAGCACTATAACAAAGGCAATGGCCGCGCCCCAGTAAAACCCGATGCCAATGGCCAATCCAATGCTGGCGGTGGTCCAGAGCCCTGCGGCGGTGGTGAGACCCGTAATCTGGGTGTAGGTGCGTGTGAGAATCGTGCCGGCGCCCAGAAAGCCGATTCCGGAAATTACCTGGGCAGCAATACGCATGGGATCGTTGTCAAACCCCAGGACGAGGGACACATAGAGTCCCACCATGGCGGTCATGCTGGCGCCCAGGCAGACCAGAATGTGTGTACGCAGGCCGGCTGCCCGGCCATGGCGGCCCCGGCCAAAACCAATGCACCCACCCAACAGAGCGGAGAGCAGGATGCGGGTCGCGACCGACACTGTATTGAACTCCCAGAGGGAGGCCGCAAAGGGATGCTGCGACAGAGACGACACCATCTGTTCCTCCTTTCCTCTTCCTTTCCCCATGCGCCCGGCTGATGCGGGCAGAACTGCGGTCACTGGTGGTCAAAGCAGGCGACATAGTGATAGGGGCTTACCTCCAGCAGCGGAGGAATGCCGGCCCGGCAATGTTCCTGGCACTCAAAGCAACGATTGGCGAAGCGGCACTCATCCGGCAGATTGACGGGGCTGGTGATTTCCCCCTTCAGGGAAATCCGCTGCCGCCGGTAGGACAGATCCGGTACAGGTATCGCGGAGAGCAGCGCCTTCGTATAGGGGTGGATGGGGTTTGTGAACAGTTCCTCCGACGACGCCTTCTCCACAATGGAGCCCAGGTACATAACCGCGATCTCATCGGAAAAGTGGTTCACCACGCTGAGATCATGGGTGATAAAGATATAGGTCAGTCCCATTTTCTGCTGCAGTTCTTTCAGCAGATTCAGAATCTGTGCCTGAATGGATACATCCAGGGCGGACACAGGCTCATCACAGACCACCAGCTTCGGCTCCATTGCCAGAGCCCTGGCAATGCCGATGCGCTGACGGCGGCCGCCATCCAACTCGTGAGGATAGCTGTTGATCAGCCGCTCCGCCAGTCCCACAGTCTCCATCAGTTCCAGAACCCGGTTTTCAATGTCGTGCTTATTGGTCAGAATGCGATTTTCCCGAATGGGCTCGGCAATGATCTGATTGACCGTCTTTTTGGGGTCCAGGGAGGAGAAGGGGTCCTGAAAGATAATCTGCATATCCTTGCGCATCCGCCGCATGGCGCCGTGGGACAGCTTTGTAATATCCTTTCCGTCAAAGATGACCTCGCCGGCGGTTGGCTCAATCAGCCGCAGGATGGAACGTCCCGTGGTGGATTTGCCGCAGCCGGACTCCCCCACCAGTCCCAGGGTCTTGCCCCGCTCCAGAGTGAAACTTATGTCATCCACCGCGTGGAGCATCCCCTTGGAGGTTTTAAAGTATTTTTTCAGATGACGGACTTCCAGAATGTGATCGGCCACTACTTGTGCCCCCTTTCAATGTGGAACCCCTCCCGCTCATAGGCGGCGCAGGCCACCTGATGGGTATCGCTGATGCGCTTCAGGACAGGCTGACTGCCCATACAGGCCTCTGTGGCGTAATTGCAGCGCGGGGCGAAGGCACAGCCGGTCGGCAGGTTGGTGGGGTCCGGCATCAGCCCCTTGATGGGCTTCAGCATAGCGGTACGATTTTTGATGTTGGGCAGAGAGTTGAAAAGGCCCTCGGTATAGGGGTGCATGGTGCGGTTAAATACGTCCTCCAGGGTCCCCTGCTCCACGATGCGCCCAGCGTACATCACCGCCACCGTGTCGCAGACCTCGGCCACAATCCCCAGGTCGTGGGTAATCATGATCATGGAGGTGTCATATTTCTCCTTCAGATCGTTCATCAGTTCCAGCACCTGGGCCTGGATGGTGACGTCCAGGGCGGTTGTAGGCTCGTCGGCAATGAGCAGCTTGGGATTGCAGGCCAGAGCAATAGCGATGACCACACGCTGCTTCATGCCTCCGGAAAACTGATGGGGATACTCGTTGATGCGGGAGGCGGGAATACCCACCAGTTCCAGCATCTCGCCAGCCCGCTCCATAGCGGCCTTTTTGCCCAGGTGCTCATGGATCTCCAGGCTTTCGGCAATCTGCTCCCCTACAGTAAACACGGGATTCAGGGCTGTCATAGGGTCCTGAAAGATCATGGAGATATCCTTGCCCCGTACCTCCTCCATTCTGGCGGCGGGCATATGCAAGATATCGTGTCCGTCGATCATCAGCTTGTCGCACTCCACCACTCCCGGCGGGTCAGGCACCAGACGCAGCATGGCCAGGGCCGCCGTGGTTTTTCCGGCGCCGGTCTCCCCCACCAGGCCCATGGTCTGCTTGTAGCCCAGCTTCATATC
>OHQG01000321.1_pt1 | contig 26856 bp, 21 predicted proteins | sample 1577871 | NCBI WGS metagenome assembly OHQG01 (sample SAMEA3879604, study PRJEB24766) | human gut metagenome | biome: human-associated habitat; feature: feces | place: USA | collected 1985/1987
CTTTCATCAAGCGCATAATTACCGGGAGTGGCATACACGAGATTTCCGATACTGCCGGAATTCACAGCAGAGCGTTCTGCGCCCCAAGCAGGGGTAAACGGACCGCTTTGCGTTTGTGTGCGTGATACACGATTTCCCGCACCATCATACGTATAATTTATATTTTGTGATGCCGCAGCAGCAGACATCAAAAATAAAGCGATAAAGAAAGATATCAATTTGTTTTTCATCATTTCTTGGTTTTAATGAATATTCTAAGAAAAAAAAGAGGCTCACCCTGTCCGAAATATCCAATAAGACAAACAGAGGAGCCTCGGGCTATAAGATGCATTTTACGGTGTCATCGCATTAACTCCCAGCACTCCGGCTATTGTTGTCAGTACTGCCATAGCCACCTTCAAGACCATACTCCAAACGGATTTCTTGATTGCCATTATAAAAACACCTCCTTTCCGGTAATTTGAAAAATGATAGTTGAAAATTGAAAAATCAGAGTTCACGGCTCACTTCAAAGCACGGACACTCCTTCATCCACTCCGCAGGTTCCACCACGCCGTCGCCATTCCTATCCGGGCTAAGGTCACGATGCCCGCAGACGCGCACATCGCCCTGGAAGCGGCGCAGCAACTGATGTACCAGCAGGCGCAGGACACTACGCTGTTCCGGCGTACGGGTATCCTTCGGCCTGCCTTCAGCGTCCAGTCCGCCTTCATAGCAGATGCCGACGCTGTGAGCATTCATCCCCTTGACATGCGCCCCCACAAGGGCGAGGGGACGGGTATTCACCACCGTACCGTCACAGCGGATGTAGTAGTGGTAACCGATATCCCGGAAACCACGACGGAGGTGCTCTGCACGAAGGGCTTCCACCGAAAAAGGACGATCTTCACGGGTGGCGCTACAATGCACCACGATATAGTTTATCTTTCTCACGATAAATTGCTGTTTAAATAATAAATGATAAATAGCCGCGCAGCCTTTAATTTTTAATTCTTAATTTTTAATTTCCGAAACCTCAGGCTTCAGCTTCTATCCCAACGGATTCTCATCCAGACCGCCGCCACCGGGCTTGTCGCCGCCTCCGGCATTGCCGCCCGAGCCGCTGCCCTCGTAAGCGTCATCTTTCAGGCAAATGCTGTTGGTGACACGGCTACCGTCTTCACTACGAAAAGCAAGATAAACGGCCAGCGCCTTGTCCTCCCAGTCATCGGGCAACGTCAACTGCACAGTGCCGTCGGCACGGGTGGCAGCTTCCAGATCGTAGTAGGCCTCGCCGCGTTCCTTGTTGTAAACCAGCGGCATCGCCTGGTCAGTAGAGAGAGCATCTCCCATTTTGCTGTTATCCTTCCACGTCAGGGTCAGCTTGCCATCGGCCAAGGCAGCCGAAGCATTGAAGACGGGCATCAAGGTGCCACGGGCCACCAGTACACGCTCATAATCGACAGCGAGCTGAGGAGCCAAACCGGTGATGGCATGGCGCAGGATGTAGGACATCGCCGCGTTGAAAGCCGTGCGCCCCTTGGCATAAGTATGATAACCTACGCGAACATAAGGAATAATGGCACGCAAGAAAGTCATGCTCATGGCAAACTTGTCGCGTTGCGTCTGTTGTTTCGGAATGCGGGGGTTACTGACACTGATGGCCAGCGCACGCATATAACTCACATCTTTCCAGGTACTACCCACTACGGTACCCACTTTTCCACTGAATCCACCGAGGATTCCTCTTTTAATTTCTCCCATTATCGTATATTTTAGGGATCAGGACCGGTCAATGCGACCAAGTCTCAGGGGCTGAAGAAGACAGGCAGCAGCAAACAGGCACGATGCCTCTGCAGCAGCACGGCGATGCAGGAGCCTTTACCGTTCAGCCACAAGCAAAGGTAAGCTGTAAAGAAAGGAGATTTTAAAAGCGTGTGATTTTTGCGTCGTTTTGCGTCGTTTTACACAGTTGGTTGCCAAATTGCCACGTTGCCACATTGCCGCGAACTTTAGTCCATGGCAATACGGTCCGCCATTTCAAGCCGCCACTCCTGGCAACGATGGCGCAACAAGCGGTCGGTGTGCGACAGTACGAGGGGCAAAGGACTGCCGTCCACACACGCCGGATTGGCCCGGACCAGCTGGAAGGCTTGCACCAGCACCCCATCCGCCTCGGAGGGTAACAATGGCTGAAAGCTGCCATCGGCACAAAGTCGGTTAAGCCTGACCTCCAATGGATAAGGATAAAAAGCGCGAGAGGAATCGGATGCCGGACGGAAATCGCGGCAGAAAAGAAGAAAAGTGTCATCAGTGCAGCCCAGAACGGTTCCTGCAGGAGGCATACAGCCGGGAGCATCGGGAGCATAGTGACGGAGCATAGCCCTCGACGTGCGCCGCACTTGCGCCAGCACCACCGGCACAGCATCCGAATACGGAACCATCCAGCGTACCAGAGACAGCAGAGACTCCGTCGGAAGATCCCGGTGGCAATAAACTACCAAACGCTGGGGAGGGCTATCACGGTGATCGGTCAGAAACTGTTCGTAAGCCCTCCTGAAGCGCGAAGAAAAGAACAGTGAGAACTTCTCCTCAGCCTTGCAAAGGTCGAAGCAACAACCCCGTGAAGGATCGTTGTAGAAAGTAACCGCACTGAAAGGCTCGAAACCTTGCGAGGGACGTGAACAAGAGAATCCGGCAATGAGGTCGGTGTCCTGCGAAGCAAAACAGCGGGGCATCCACGGCATGCCACCCATCTGCACGAGCAAGCGGGAAGCCACAGAAGGCAGGTATCTGCCGAAGTCCCCCGAACTGACGGCATGCAACGGAATGGCTCCCACATAAAGAGAGCCCAGGGAAAGCACCAGCCTGCGCAGGCGAACCGACAGTTGCCGCCCCATCAGTGCAGTGGCCGCCTCTCCCGAGGGAACCACCAGGCAATAGAGCCTGAAAGCGGCAGGAACATCCGTGACAGGCTGCGTGTAGAGTGCCTGTGTCAGTTGGTCTGCGGCACGCTCATCCGCATCATAAGCTATCCAGCGGTCCATGTTGCCCACAGGCATCACGGCTATAAGAGAAGCCAGTGGGAAAAAAAAGCTGAAGAGGCGACGGGCAGCATCCAGTTGCCCCCTTGGATAAAGCATGGTGAGGGCAAGAGAACGGCACCGCCCGGGCAGACAGGCACCGTAACGGCAAAAGCCGGCGCGAGGATCGGTTTCTACAGTCGACCTGCCAAACTGCAACTGGCTATGTTCCGCCCCGATACACCGCAAACGGTGGGCAGGCACATCGGCCGGATGGAGTGACAAGTGAAGGGGACAGCCGGAAACCGTCCCACCCGAAGGGAAACAACGTGCCAGCAGCCCTTCCACCTCCCGCCACAAAACTTCATAAGGACCGGACGGGGCAGACGTGTGCCGTTCCACACAGCCGGCACCATCCAGGCGGGCAGACAAAGCAGGGGTAAGCACCGCATAAGCAGAGTCCAGGCGGGCTATCTGCACCGGGCTGAGCGCCTCATAGGGCATCACCCATCCGCCTGTAGCTACTAAAGCGGGAGAAGCGCCCACAAGTCCCATTTCGGACATAGGAAAACCGATACATATTTGTTTCGCAGGCAGCACTTCCACCGCAATCCTACAATCGGAAGAGACAGAAGGAAAAGGAGCGGACACTGAAGGAAGCGGACGGAAAGAGAGACGCCTGTAACGAACCACGCTTCTTTCCGTTTGCTCCGGAGCATCTCTCAGCCACACTTCAAGTACTCCGGGACAGGGCGTACGATAGAGCATCGGGACTAAACTCTCCGATTCTGTGGCAAGCTCTCCCGTAAGGGATGCCAGCCATCGGCAAAGGTCGGACGGCGTAGCGTCGGAATGACCGGAATCAAGCGTAGCTTGTAATAGTAGTTCCTTCATAGTATTATTTGCCTGAAAAGCCCCAATATTAACAGACAAAGGTAAGAACAATATTTTTATAAACGCCCGCCTTCACTCATCGAAGAGCGAAGGCGGACGAAACAAAAATATCAGCCTAAGTTACTGTAGCCCTTTATTCATTAAGCAAGTGATTTACGCTTTCGGGTGATAAAGAGAACTTTCGGGCTATTTCATCAACCGAAAGTCCGGCTTGACTGAGCATACGGACAGCTTCGCGAATAATTTCATCCTTCTTTACAAGTTCCTCATTCTTCTTCCCAAGCTCCTCGTTCTTTTTCCCAAGCTCCTCGTTCTTCTTCCCAAGCTCCTCATCCTTCTTTACGATCTCCTCTTCCTTCCTCATGATAATCGTATCTCTCTTTTCAATCTCCGAAAGTATCTCATCTTCCACATCCATGGCTCGTCTGATTTCCGGCGCCACGCCCGCTTTCAGCAACCTGTTCATAAGTAGTTGTTCATCCTTTCCGGTGAATTTATTCTCGTCTATTTCCAGTAAATGGTCATCAGCATGGTAGATGTAATCCTGGTCGAAGAGATTGAGCAGACGCTCCAGGTGATTTCTGGTACGACCTTTCAGATACGGAATCTGAACGATGATGCTGTCGTGCGTCAGGCTTTCGATGAACTTGTCCCTATGTTCTATCACGCAGTCGTCATAGTTCAGGTACCGGCGGCGGACGTAGACCACAGGTTCGTGCAGTTCGCCCAGTTTATGCCCCAGAATGTAGATTGAAATGATAGGCAGACCGTAGGTACCGTTGTCTTCTTCGCGCATGTTCTCCTTGTTGAGGTATTGCGTGCCCAGGTACTGGCGGAAGCGCAGGGTTTCGGTGGCGAGCCACGTCTTCTGGAGTTCAATCATTACAAGATGCTCTTCTCCATTTGCCTCACGGATACGGGCGGTGAAGTCCATCCGGAACATGGAGATGCGCGTCTGCTGCATGGCGGAGTATTCCTGGCGCCGCATTTGCAGTTCCACGATTTCTTTTTTCAGCAGGGCGGAGAGAAGGATTTTCGCCACACGGTCGTCCTCCATCAGGTATTTGAAGACGGAGTCGTAAATGGGATTCGCTATCAGTGTCATAATAATCTTTTTTTATTGTTTCTTGCTCTAAATCATTGCAAAGATAACATATCGGCTTTATAATCAGTAATATTTCGGGGGAATTATTCATTGTATCTTCATAGTATCTCCGCAACGCCTCCACAGTATCTCCGTAGTATCTCCGTACCAACTCCGTAGCAAGTCCGTAGCTGCTCCGTGCCTATAGACTACGGAGATACTACGGACCTGGTACGGAGCGGACACGGACCGGACGCGATTCAGCCCGAATCACTTTCCCGTTTTTCCATACGCATCATGGTCCAACTTCTGCAAACGCCCCTGATTGCACAGTTCAATGACGTAGCGGTCGGCCGTACGGACAGGGATTCCCTCGGCACGCGCCACATCCTGATAACCCGCCCGATTGAAAACCTCCGGCAATCCCTCAAATAACTGAAGCAACCGATGTTCGCGTTGATCGCCTCCGGCCACGGTGGCCCGACTGGGCGTAGACTTGATGTCGGCCTGCAATCCTTTATATGCCAGTCCCGTATGATGCAGCAACACCTCCATCATCAGAAGCGTGGTGCGAAAATCATCATCACGGCAACAAAGGGTGGCCGGCAGCGGAGCGTCTCCCTCATAGTCCATCAGTCGCAGTGAAGAGAACACCATGCAGATGCGGTAGGCCGTCAGCCCCAGGCGACGTACAGAAGCCAGCATGTCGGAACCAAAGCACTGGAGTCCCTGTTGTTGCATAGAGTTGAAAAAACGGTTGAACTCCCCCTGTTGGGCGGCGGTGAGCGTGAAGCGCAGGGGTACCGTTTTCTTCAGACGTGAATAGAATTGAAAGAAACGGCCTCCCAACCGAAGAAAACAACCGTCCAGCGTATCCTCCCCGTTGCAGGCAAACACATCATTCCATACCGGACGCAAGGGCAGATTGTAGAAGAGGAAACGAGAAAAAAGCCCGTTCTCGGCATCAGGAATGAGCGCCCCTATCTGGCGGGGCGTTCCGCTGAGTAGCACCGAAAGGCGGGGCATGGAGATTTCTACATATTCACGGTCTTTCCGACGATTGTAAGCAATAGTCTCGTGATGGAAGGCTTTACGCAGACCGTCACTGTAGTTACCGTGTTCGCTGCGGAAAGTGGTGGTCAGCGTGTCGCCTTCAGTTTCGAACATCAAGGCCTGTCCTTCGTTGTCGTTCAATGTCTGGAAGAGGGCTGTGGCACTACTGTTGGCAGGAATAAAAAGCATCCTGACGGGCGGTTGGCGCGGTTCGTCACCTCCTTCCTTCCGTTTGTTCTTTTCGTAGAGGGACTTTTCACGGTGATATTCCTCCCACTCGCGAACGTTCTGCCGGCGCAGGTCGGCATGCACCACGTCCACCAGATGACGGCACAGCGTCAGCCGCCCCTTACCCGCCGAAGCCTGCGCCCCGACAAACAAGTAAAGGTTCGGATAGACTTGTCGCTGCCCATAGATGCCCGACACTTGCGTCAGGCAAGAGGAAAGCACCGTAAGGGCACCCAGCAACAGCATGTCCGTGTCTTCGGCCGAGATGCCGTAAGAGCAGACATCAGAGAGCAGGCGGGGCATGGAGGCGTAGATTTCGTCGGGGAAAGTGGGGAAATCATCGCCCGGAGGCGTCTGATCCGCTCCGACAGCGTCCTTCACCTTTGGCGGTTTGGCAATATGGCAATCTGGCAACGGACGAGTATTGATATCCACTCCCGCCAGCTTTGCCCGGTGGAAGAGGGTGTTCAGCGTGATGCCATGTCCACGCGAGTGCAGGCAAGCCGTGTACTGCTTGTCGGTTTCAGCGGACCGGTATCCACTATAGAAACGGCTCAGACGATGATAGAAAGCACGCCCCTCCTCGCCCAGCCCTTGTGCCAGCGCAAACCCCAGGTCGCGCCAGTCACCATAGGCCGAAGTTATATCAAGATTTGCAGTTTCAATGCGTGAAATGACGATTTCCACCTCGTCACGGGAAGTAAGAGTGGTATCACGACGCCACTCACCCAGGTTAAATTTCTGTTTTGACATGAGAAGATTTATGATTTATAATTTATGATTCATGATTTAGCGGGGAGAAGAAGAGTTAAAACATCAGCACATCCGGATCCCAAGGCAGATAGCAGGCACGTGCAATGTCGCGCCCTGAAGGGTCGGGTCCCACCCCATAATTGCGCGACACGTAGTAGGACAAGACCTCGAACCAGTCGGCATGTGTGCCCTGCTCCAGGTCGATGGGAACCACCCACTTCAGACCGTCACCACCCGGACTCCGGAAAAGCAAGGCCGTATCTACCGAAACATCATGCGCCAAAGCATAGCGCAACCCATAGACACCTTGCAAATGCCCGCCGCCCTGCCACTGACTGATATGGTCGAAGTCAAGGCAGAGCAGCCCGCTATGCGCCAACAGGGCGTCTTCGCGCCGACGGCTGAACTCTCCGCTGAAGGTGGCATAATCGAAGCTTCTCGACTTGAAGCGTTGCACATCGCGCTGCGTGACCCGTTCTTCCTGTATCAGGCGGCGCAGCTCTTCGGTAGCGGCACGATAATAGTCGCCCCGGATGACATTGTAGATTTGCTCCATCTCCACCGTCTTATGGGGTACGACATTACTGACGGGAGCCAGAAAAAAGCTGAAGCGTTTCATCTGTCACCCCCTTCCCTGTCATCGGTGGCAGGACGCTCGTCCTCCTTGCCCCATGCACTGAGCTTGTACATCACATAGTTGTTTCGCAACAGGTCATCAATCTCCTGAATGCGATAGAAGTATTTCTTACCCAAAACGGTGTATCCCAGGGTCCCGTTGTCACGCAAGTTTTGCAGGGTACGCTGACTGATGTGCAACGCGTCCATCACCTCTTGTCCGTCCACCCAGCCCCGGGCAATCTCGGGACGGGCTTTCACTCCGGCACGCTCCAGCAAACGCGCCAAGCTGAGCAGATGATCGCGCACCTGCTCCAGTTGCTCTGAAAATAATAGATTCTGTATCATATCTTTTTTTCCTTTGGTTCGGAGGCAAAGGAAAAAGAGTTTGAAATGACGTGAGCTTGACGAAAAATATCGTCAGAGTTGAATCAGTTACGAGGTACAGGTTACAAGCTACAAGTGCCTTTCGGAATATAGCGCAGCTACTTGCAACTCGTAGCCTGTAGCTCGTAACTAATGCGTTTTGAATGAACTCCTCCCCCGTGTTACTTTACGGTAAAAAAAAATCGTTGACGAACTGATTTCGTCAACGACTCGTCAGGAAATGAGGCGAAGATTCTCTTTACTGACAAATGCTTCATAGGCTTCTATATACCTCTTATAGTTACTTACCAGATTTTCGGGCTGTGCATCCACATCCAGCATCGAGGCAAGGAAAATCGCATAGTCCTTCTTATCGCCACCCCTGTGCTTCTGATAATGAAAGAAAAGACCGTAAAGCACCTCTACATACCCTTTCAGGATTTTCACCCTGTTCTTGTGAGCCAGTGGAATCTGGCCGCTCTGCAAAAAAAACAGAAAATCATCTTCCAGCCACTGAACATGTTCGGAACTCATCAGATAGCCCCCTCTGGTGCCGGGTACTTTGGGCAGAAATGCCAGGAGTGTATGTACTTCGCCCATATCGGGCAGCTGGACTGCCAACGGACGCGAAAGCGGAATTGAAAGTTTCTCACCGGACGAAATAGATATGAACGAACGCGCATAGTTCTGTTCGTAAAGCTCCTGCCTGCTCTGCAGGTAGCTGCGCAGCATGCGGGGAAGACTTGCCTCGCACGCAACAAGTGGACTCAGGAATCCCAGACAAGGCTCATTCAGCTTTCTGATAGCCCACTCCGAAGCACCCCGGCCTTCGTTGTAATGCAAATGACCGGCATACTGATCGTTGCACAGGTCGTTCAGGCGAGTCCTCATCCACTGCTCGTCAACAAGCTGACTGTAAGGAATCCTATCATCGGACCGGCGACTGCTGCAAAGAAGGAAAAGGAAATTCTCAAGCGCCACAACACCCTGCCACAGACAGGCTTCGGTATGCGAATACAACTTGATCCCGGCAAGCAGTGCCACCAAATCACCATAAAGTCGCATGGCATCTGCCTCACACCTTTCTGTGAGATCCATACTGACCAAACGCTTCACCCGATTTCCGGCTTGCAGAATATCATACTTCAGCACCTCACACTCATGGACAGGATGAAAGTAACGGGCATCGTTGAACAGATACCGATAACCCATATAATCAGCACTCTGCAACAAATGCCCGAAATTTATAGTGAAGCCAATGCCCCCTTCAACTGTCCGCACAACTCAGCCGAAAGCCCTCTGCGAGAGGCTTCGTCCACCAACACCCCGGTGTCGTACACCTCTTCAAGCACTTCGCACAGCAACAGGCGTGCATCAATGTCGGAACGCAACCGGATGATTTTCTCTTTCAGCAACAATTTCAACCACCGGGCCTCGGCACGAAGAAGGGCACTGTAAAAAAGATAGCGGACAGTAGGTTGCTCCTCGCAATAAAGTACATTCAGGGTATATTCCATCTCTTCCACCCTCAAGCGGCAAAGGGCGGCAGTAGCATTAAAGTCTGGAAAATGGGATACCGACGGAAGAAAATCAAAAGAAGGACAAGGCAGGTCAACCTGCCAATCGGATAATATTTCCCTCAATCGCCCCGTCAACTCGCCCGACTCCCCCGGCAAATCTTCCAGCTTCCACGTGGCTTGCTGAAGCCGTGCAGAAATGTAATGCTGCCCCTCCAAACAGGAAGGGGACAATGCACCACTGAAGATGGCGATGGTCAAAGGAGTAAACATAAGATACGATTTTGAGGCTCTTCATTTTAGTTTAACAGGTTAATAATCAGTAGTTCTGCCTTTCTCCAAATACTCATCAATATAGGAATGACCCCAATCGTTCTTATAGGTTGCATGAGAAAAGAGTGTTACAAATGTAGTAAACTGTTAATAAATATGCAATTTCCTTACGTTAATCATTTTTAAATACCCCTATTTTGTAGGATTTTCAGTGTGGACGGTTGATTTTTACTATTATTACCTCACCCCCTTGCACTGAAATCCGGTATTTTACGTAACTTTGCAGCATGAAAAGAAACTTACTCATTCTCATATATTTCCTCCTCTGCTTCCTCTGCCCGTCCACGGCCTCTGCCCAGCCGCAAACGTCGCAAGAAGCTACCCCCGACTCCATCCGCATCAGCCTGCTGACCTGCGCCTCGGGTGGGGAAATCTATTCCCTGTTCGGCCACACCGCCATCCGTTACGAAAACTTTACCCGGGGCATTGATGTCGTCTTCAACTACGGTATGTTCAATTTCAACGCCCCCAACTTCATCTTCCGCTTCGCCCTGGGAGAGACGGACTATCAACTGGGCATAACCAATTACGAGCACTTCGCTTCCGAGTATAACTACCTGGGACGGGACGTCTGGCAACAGACCCTGAACCTCACCCAAGCAGAAAAAGAATACCTCTTCAACCTGCTGCAGGAAAACTACCGGCCCGAAAACCGCGTATATCGCTATAACTTCTTCTACGACAACTGCGCCACCCGTCCGCGCGACCAGATAGAGGCCGCCATCGAAGGCACCTTGAAGTATGCTGACAATATGACCGATACCGACACGGGAGTCACTTTCCGCGATTTGCTGCATAAATATAGTGAAGGTCATCCGTGGTCACGCTTCGGCATGGATTTGTGCATGGGCAGCAAAGCCGACCAACCCATCAACCGAAGACTGATGATGTTCGTCCCCTTCTATGTGCGGGATTTCTTCCGCACAGCCCGGATTGTAGACAACGAAGGCCAGGCACGTCCGCTGGTGTCCTCCGAAGAGAAAATAGTGGTAACCGGACTGACTGATGCCGACCACCGCTCCGGAGGAATCACCCCGATGCAATCGGCCCTGCTGCTGTTTGTGCTGGTGGCAACCGCTACCATCTACGGTATCCGCCGCGGAAAAACGCTCTGGGGACTCGACCTAATCCTGTTCTTCTGTGCCGGAATAGCCGGGTGCATCCTCGCCTTCCTCGCCCTGTTTTCACAACACCCCGCAGTAAGCCCCAATTACTTGCTGTTCGTATTCCATCCCCTGCACTTTTTTTGCCTCCCGTGGATGATAAATAAGGTGAGAAAACAGCAGAAAAGCTGGTACATGAGGACGAATTGCGTTGTTTTAACACTTTTTATACTGCTTTGGGCGATAATACCGCAAAGAATTGACTTAGCTGTATTACCTTTGGCACTCTGTTTGCTAGTACGTTCAGCAAGCAATCTTATTTTGACATTGAAAAAGAGATAAATGAAAAAGGGACTGATTACTTCCATACTCGCACTTACTTTCACCGGTCTGCAAGCACAACCGCTGCCTGCCACACCTAAATTAGTGGTTACGCTGACGATTGACCAACTGCGCACCGACTATATGGAAGCATTCTCAACCCTCTACGGAGAGAAAGGTTTCAAAAGACTGATGCGCGAAGGGAAAGTGTTCTACCAGACCGAATTCCCTTTCAACGGAACAGACCGCGCTTCTGCCATCGCTGCCATCTACAGCGGCACGACGCCTTCGATGAACGGCATCATATCCCAATACTGGATGGATGCAAGCACCCTGCGCCCCGTGAATTGCGTGGACGATGGCGCATTTATGGGCAACTTCACCGACGAAAATTCTTCTCCCTCCCAATTACTAACCTCTACCATTGCCGACGAACTGAAAGTAGCTACCCGCAACAAAGGCCTGGTGTATGCCATCGCCCCCTCGCGCGATGCGGCCATACTGGCTGCCGGACATACCGGAAACGGCGCTTTCTGGCTGAACGAGAACACAGGTAAATGGTGCAGCACTACATATTACAGCGAGTTCCCGTGGTGGGTAAGCCAGTACAACGAACGGAAATCACCCGACTTCCGCATCCGTGACATGGTATGGGAACCGGCATACCCCATTAACAAATATACATTCCTTCCCGAATGGCGGGACCAGCCCTTCAAATATAAGTTCGACAGCGAACGACGCAATAAATTCCGCCGACTGCTCACCAGCCCGTTCATCAACGACGAAGTGAACTTGCTGACAGAAGAACTTCTGGAAAAGAGCACCATCGCCAAAGATGAGATACCCGACCTGCTGGCACTGACCTATTACGCAGGAAACTACAACCATAAGAGTACGCAGGAATGTGCCATGGAAATGCAGGATACGTATGTACGCCTCGACCGCAGCATTGCCGCACTGCTCGACCTTATCGACCGCAAAGTAGGTCTGCACAACGTTGTCTTCTGCATCACCTCTACGGGCTATGCCGATCCGGAAGCTCCCGATCTCGGCCTGTACCGCATCCCCGGCGGGGAATTCTACCTGAATCGCTGCGCCACCCTGCTGAACATGTATCTCATGGCCACGTATGGCGAAGGCCAGTACGTAGAGACTTATCACAACCAGCAAATTTACCTCAACCATAAATTAATAGAGAACAAGCAGCTGAATCTGGCGGAAATTCAAGACAAGTCCGCTGACTTCCTGATGCAATTCAGCGGAGTGAACGAGGCGTATTCAGCCCACCGCCTGCTGCTGGGTCCCTGGTCGCCCCAGATAGAACTTGCCCGGAACAGCTTTCATCGCAAACGTTCGGGCGACTTACTGATAGACGTATTGCCCGGCTGGACTATCGTGGAAGAAAATGCCACCGATAACCGCGTGGTACGTCATGCCAATATTCCTGCCCCGCTCATCTTCCTGGGCGATGGAGTGAAGCCCGAAACAATCCGGGTTCCCGTCAATATTACCCGCGTTGCCCCCACCCTGTCAAGTGTGATGCGCATCCGCGCTCCGAATGCTTGCACAGAGACTCCACTGAATTTCTGAGGTTTATTCACCACAGAGCACACAGAGTTTCACAGAGTTTTTATACCTCTAATGACCAATAGACTTCCTTCATTAATTGAAGAAAGAAAACTCAGTGAAACTCTATGCCCTCTGTGGTGAAAGTCCGCATCAAATAAACAGCGCAAAAATGTGTAATCTGTATAAAAATCAGTAACTTTGCGCACTCAATCAACTTAGTAAATAATAATAAAAATAGATATAAAATGGGATTTAATGAATTTTTAAGCTCGATTTTCGGCAACAAATCCGCACGCGACATGAAAGAAATTCAGCCGTGGGTGGACAAAATCAAAGCCGCTTACCCGGAAGTTGCCAAACTTGATAACGACGCCTTACGCGCCAAGACAGAAGAACTGAAAGAATATATCCGCAATTCTGCCGCCGACCAACGCGCCAAGGTGGAAGAACTCAAAGCTGGTATCGAAGAAATCGAACTGGAAAACCGTGAAGAAGTTTTCGCGCAGATAGATAAGATAGAAAAGGACATACTGGAAACTTACGAAAAAGCTCTTGAAGAAGTACTGCCGGTAGCTTTCTCTATTGTGAAAGAAACTGCCAGACGCTTATCCGAAAATGAAGAAATCGTAGTTACGGCTACCGAATTCGATCGTCACCTGGCTGCCACGAAAGACTTTGTGCGCATTGAAGGCGACAAAGCCATCTGGCAAAACCACTGGCAAGCAGGCGGCACGGAAATTGTCTGGAACATGGTACACTACGATGTACAGTTGTTCGGTGGCGTCGTATTGCATAAAGGTAAGATTGCCGAAATGGCAACGGGTGAAGGTAAGACATTAGTGGCTACCCTCCCCGTATTCCTCAACGCACTGACCGGAAACGGCGTACATGTGGTGACCGTAAACGACTATCTGGCCAAACGTGACTCCGAATGGATGGGCCCGCTCTATATGTTCCACGGTTTAAGTGTGGACTGCATCGACAGACATCAGCCCAACTCCGACGCACGCCGTCAGGCTTATCTGGCAGACATCACCTTCGGTACGAATAACGAATTCGGTTTCGACTACTTGCGTGATAATATGGCCATCAGCCCCAAAGACCTGGTACAACGCCAGCACAACTATGCCATCGTCGATGAGGTGGACTCCGTATTGATTGACGATGCCCGTACTCCGTTGATTATTTCCGGTCCCGTCCCCAAAGGTGAGGACCAGTTGTTCGAGCAATTGCGTCCGCTCGTAGAACGTCTGGTGGAAGCACAGAAGAAACTGGCTACCCAGTATCTTGCCGATGCCAAGCGCCTGATTGCTTCCGGCGACAAGAAAGATCAGGAAGAAGGTTTCCTTGCTTTGTTCCGCAGCCACAAGGCACTGCCCAAAAACAAGGCATTGATTAAATATCTGAGTGAGCAAGGTATCAAGGCAGGTATGCTGAAGACCGAAGAGATCTACATGGAGCAGAACAACAAACGTATGCACGAAGCTACCGACCCGTTGTACTTCGTCATCGAAGAAAAGCTGAACAGTGTGGATCTGACAGATAAAGGTGTGGATCTGATCACCGGTAACTCGGAAGATCCTACGCTCTTCGTATTACCCGACATCGCCGCCCAGCTTTCCGAACTGGAAAACGAAACTGAACTGACGGACGAACAACGCCTGGCCAAGAAAGATGAACTGATGACCAACTATGCCATCAAGTCCGAACGTGTACACACCATCAACCAGTTGCTGAAGGCTTACACCATGTTCGAGAAAGATGACGAATACGTTGTGATCGACGGTCAGGTGAAGATTGTGGATGAGCAGACAGGCCGTATCATGGAAGGCCGCCGCTACTCCGACGGTCTGCACCAGGCTATCGAAGCCAAGGAAAACGTAAAAGTGGAAGCTGCCACACAGACATTCGCCACCATTACGTTGCAGAATTACTTCCGTATGTACCACAAACTCTCGGGTATGACCGGTACCGCCGAAACGGAAGCAGGCGAACTTTGGGACATCTACAAACTGGATGTAGTGGTGATCCCCACCAACCGCCCCATTTCCCGTAAAGACATGAACGACCGCGTTTACAAGACGAAACGCGAGAAATATAAAGCAGTCATCGAAGAAATCGAACAGCTGGTACAAGCCGGACGCCCTGTCCTGGTGGGTACCACATCCGTAGAAATCTCCGAAATGCTGAGCAAGATGTTGACCATGCGCAAGATCGAGCACAGCGTATTGAATGCCAAGTTGCACCAGAAGGAAGCGGACATCGTAGCCAAAGCCGGTTTGAGCGGAACAGTAACCATCGCTACCAATATGGCCGGTCGTGGTACGGACATCAAGCTGAGCCCGGAAGTAAAAGCTGCGGGCGGTTTGGCCATCATCGGTACCGAACGCCATGAATCCCGCCGTGTAGACCGCCAGTTGCGCGGACGTGCCGGACGTCAGGGCGACCCGGGTTCTTCCGTATTCTTCGTGTCACTGGAAGACGACCTGATGCGTCTGTTCTCTTCCGACCGCATCGCCGGTGTAATGGACCGCCTCGGCTTCAAGGAAGGTGAAATGATTGAGCACAAGATGATCTCCAACTCCATTGAGCGTGCACAGAAGAAGGTGGAAGAAAACAACTTCGGTATCCGTAAGCGTTTGCTGGAATACGATGACGTGATGAATAAGCAACGTACAGTTGTCTATACCAAGCGTCGCCACGCCCTGATGGGTGAACGTATCGGAATGGATATCGTAAATATGATCTGGGACCGTGTTGCCGCAGCTGTTGAAGCCCCCGATTACGAAAACTGCAAAATGGACTTCTTGCAGACTCTTGCCATGGAAGTGCCTTTCAACGAAGAACAGTTCCGTAACGAAAAGAAGGAAAAGCTTGCTGAAGAAGCCTTCAATGTGGCAATGGAACAGTTCAAGCGCAAGACGGACCGCATGGCACAGGTTGCTTATCCGGTAATCAAGCAGGTATACGAAACCCAGGGACACATGTACGAGAATATCCTGATCCCCATCACGGACGGTAAGCGCATGTACAACATCTCTTGCAGCCTGAAAGCCGCTTACGACAGCGAGTGTAAGGAAGTGGTAAAAGCGTTTGAAAAGTCTATCTTGCTGCATGTTATCGACGAGGCATGGAAAGAGAACCTCCGTGAACTGGATGAATTGAAGCACTCTGTACAGAACGCAAGCTACGAACAGAAAGACCCGTTATTGATTTATAAGCTGGAGTCTGTAAACCTGTTCGATACAATGGTAGATAAGATCAATAACCAGACCGTTTCTATCCTGATGCGCGGACAAATCCCGGTACAGGAACCGCAGGAAATTCAGCAGGCCGCTCCCGAACAGAAGCAGGATATGAGCAAATACCGCGAACAGAAACAAGATCTGAACGATCCGAACCAACAGGCCGCCGCCCAACAGGACACACGCGAACAAGTGAAGCGTGAACCGATTCGTGCGGAAAAGACGGTAGGACGTAATGATCCTTGTCCTTGCGGAAGTGGTAAGAAATACAAGAATTGCCACGGGAAGAATATGTAATAAGTAAAGAGTGGCAAGGTCTATCCCACTCTCCCAATCACTAATAAAAGCCTTCAACGGTTAAAAACTGTTGGAGGCTTTTCTATATCCATACAAAAGTGTATTTTTGTTATTCCTAGATAAAGAATAAGCTTATGACTAAATATTCGTACTCACTATTGGTGTGCTGTGTTCTGCTGTTTAGCGGTTGCCAAAGCATAGAGCAACTCTCCATCGACTACATGTTGCCGGCGGAAGTCAGCTTTCCGTCCGCCCTCAGACGCGTAGCTGTGGTAAATAATATGCCACCTATCCCGGATAACAAGCTAATTCTGGAAGAAAAAGATGAGAAGAAAAAAGATGAGACAGAAATAGCACGCAAGACAAAGTATTTCAATGGGGATGCCAAAATTGCCACGGAATCATTGGCCGAGGCAATTGCCAACGAGAATTATTTCGATGAAGTGATTATTTGCGACTCTGCCTTGCGTGCCCATGATATGATTCCCCGCGAAAGCACCCTTAGCAAAGACGAAGTGGAAAAGCTCACCCAAAGTCTAGGTGCGGACTTCCTGATTGCCTTGGAGAACGTACAGATGCGCTCCACCCGTAAAATCGAATATTTACCGGAATGGGGAGTATATGCAGGTACGCTTGACTTGAAAGTATATCCTACCGTAAAAGTGTATCTGCCCCACCGCAACGGTCCGATGGTGACAGTCAACGCCAGCGACAGCATCTTCTGGGATCATGCAGCTCCCAGTATGGCACAGGCAGGCGCAGGACTCATCAGTGAAAAAGAGATGCTGAGAGAGGCTTCCGAATTTGCCGGCACTATCCCCGTGAACCATATGCTGCCACATTGGAAAACAGCTTCCCGCTATCTCTTTACAGGCGGTTCCGTAAATATGCGTGATGCCGCAGTCTTTGTCCGCGAAGAGAACTGGGACAAAGCTATTGAACTTTGGAAGCAAACCTATGAGAAAAAGAAAAAAGGAAAGCAGAAAATGTATGCCGCCTATAACATTGCCTTAGGATACGAAATGCAGGACAGTATTCATACAGCAGAAGAATGGGCCTTGAAAGCACAGAAAGTAGCATACGATGTAGACAAAATAGACGAGAAGAAAACTCAGGAAGGCGTGGACCTCATGGATATCCCCAATTACTTCGCAATAACCCGTTACCTGAACGAATTACAAGAGCGAAAGGAGGGAATGACCCGGCTGAACGCCCAAACGGAAAGATTTAAAAATGATTTTTAGAGAAATGATGCAGAGGTAATTATTTTTTTTATACCTTTGAACGTCCATTAAGAAAGAATATCTATTATGAAACTGAGCCAAGCATCATTATCACTCCTTGAAAAGGGCATTAAACAGGCAGTCGCCAAATACACTTGCGGCTGTGAGCAAACCATTGTAACCGACATCCATCTGCAAGCCAACCAGAATTCCGGCGAATTGTCCATCTTTGATGACGAAGACGAATATCTGGCTTGTGTCTCTATCGAGGAATGGATGACTTATGACGGAGATGATTTCTACGAAAATGCAGAACGTATTCTTTCTACCTTACTCCACAACATGAAGAACGGAGGTGACTTTGAAAAACTGGCTATTCTGAAACCTTACTCTTTTGTATTAGTGGATGATGAAAAGGAGACAATTGCAGAGTTATTGCTGATGGATGATGATACATTGCTCGTGAATGAAGAACTACTGAAAGGTCTGGATGAAGAGTTGGATTCTTTTCTGAAAGAACTGCTGGAAAAGTAATAGCATTTGATTTATAAAAAATAAATTAGCCCTTGCAGTAGTTGAATATTGCAAGGGCTAATTCGTTTATAGTAAAGATCCGGGAGAACTCCCGGACCAAAAGGTTTATTTCTTCAGCGCAGCAATACTCTCTTTCAGAGAGTTGATAATGCTTTCCGCATCCGCCTGCTTCTTACGTTCCAGTTCAAGGACAGCGGCAGGAGCATTATTCACAAACTTCTCATTGCTCAGCTTCTTCATGACGCCTTGCAAGAAACCTTCTTTGTGCTTCAATTCTGCTTCCATACGGGCTATTTCAGCTTCTACATCAATCATATTACCCAGAGGTACGGCATATTCCGTAGTTCCTACCATGAATGAAGCAGCACCTTCGGTTTTAGTATCTACCACATCAATTGCCGAGAGATTACACATCTTCATGATAACCAAGTTGAATGCATCAACCGGATTCTCACCAAGCACCTGCAATTCCAGTGCTTCCTTCTGAACTATGTTTTTCTGCAAACGGATAGAACGAACGTTACTGATAACTTCCTTCACCACTTCGAATTGCTGAATCATCTCGCTGTCTACATGGGCATCCATACTCAAAGGACATACCATGATGCTCTCACCCTCCTCACGCTCATACATCTGTTGCCAGAGCTCTTCGGTAATGAACGGCATGAACGGATGAAGCAGACGAAGCAAATTGTCAAAATAGCAAATCGCAGCATTACGAACCATACTGTGAATGCCTTGTCCGTAAGCCGGCTTAATGATCTCAAGGAACCAGGAAGAGAATTCATCCCAGAACAATTTATAGACAGCCATAAGAGCTTCACTCAGGCGATATTTACTGAATAAATCCGCTACCTCGGCTGTAACTTCATTCTGCTTGGATTCAAACCAGCAAGATGCCAGTCTTGCTGCTTCCGGTACAGGCTGACTGTCATCAATTGTCCAGCCACTTACCAAGCGGTAAGCATTCCATATCTTGTTACAGAAGTTACGTCCCTGTTCGCAAAGAGCGTCATCGAACAAGATGTCATTTCCGGCAGGAGCTGCAAGCATCATACCCATACGCACACCATCGGCACCAAACTTCTCAATCAGTTCCAACGGGTCGGGAGAATTACCGAGAGACTTGGACATCTTACGTCCCAACTTATCACGAACTATACCCGTAAAGTACACATTCTTGAACGGCATTTTTCCTTCATACTCATAACCTGCCATAATCATGCGGGCTACCCAGAAGAAAATGATATCCGGACCAGTTACCAGGTCACTTGTCGGATAGTAATAATCGATTTCCTCATTACCCGGATTATTAATACCGTCAAACAAAGAGATGGGCCACAGCCAGGAAGAGAACCAAGTATCCAGACAATCTTCATCCTGACGAAGATCTTCCATAGTCAGGGCCGGATTGCCGGTCTTCTCTTTTGCCAGTTTCAAAGCTTCTTCTTCAGTAGCAGCCACCACATATCCACCTTCCGGAAGGAAGTATGCCGGAATGCGATGTCCCCACCACAACTGACGGCTGATACACCAGTCCTTGATGTTCTCCATCCAGTAGCGATAGGTATTCTTATACTTGGCAGGGTAGAATTTCAGATCGTCATTCATTACAGGAGGCAATGCCATATCTGCAAAATGCTGCATCTTAAGGAACCACTGCATAGAAAGCTTCGGTTCTATAACTACGTTGGTACGCTCGGAATAACCTACCTTATTGGTATAGGCTTCCACTTTATCCAACAGGCCGGCAGCATCCAGGTCTTTCTCAATCTGTTTACGAACATCAAAACGATCCATACCGATATAAAGACCGGCAGCCTCGCTCAATGTACCATTATCATTGAAGATATCGATGCTTGGCAAGTTATACTTTTCACCCAGCATATAGTCATTCACATCATGCGCAGGAGTTACTTTCAGGCAACCTGTACCGAACTCAATATCTACATAATCATCTTCGATTACCGGAATAACACGATTTACTAAAGGAACGATCACTTTCTTACCTTTCAGCCATTCGTTCTTCGGGTCGTTCGGATTGATACACATAGCGGTATCACCCATGATCGTTTCAGGACGGGTGGTAGCTACCACGGCATAGCGTCCTTCCGCATCACCTTCCACTTTATAGCGCAGATAATACAGTTTGCCATGCTCTTCCTTATAGATAACTTCTTCATCAGAAAGGGCAGTCAAAGCCTTTGGATCCCAGTTTACCATACGCACACCACGGTAAATCAGCCCCTTATTGTAGAGGTCTACAAATACTTTCAATACACTTTCGCTACGCTTTTCGTCCATAGTGAAAGCGGTGCGGTCCCAATCACAGGAAGCGCCGAGTTTACGCAGCTGCTTCAGGATGATGCCACCATGTTCATCTGTCCACTCCCAGGCATGCTTCAGGAATTCATCACGAGTAAGATCCGTCTTCTTGATACCTTGTGCAGCCAGCTTATTTACTACCTTCGCTTCCGTAGCGATAGAAGCGTGGTCAGTACCCGGTACCCAGCAGGCATTTTTACCTTCCATACGGGCACGACGTACCAGAATATCTTGAATGGTATTATTAAGCATGTGTCCCATGTGGAGCACGCCGGTGACGTTAGGGGGCGGAATGACGATGGTGTAAGGCTCACGACCATCGGGTTTTGAACTGAATAATTTGTGGTCCAACCAATACTGGTACCACTTTCCCTCTACGTCAGCAGGGTTGTACTTACTTGCTAATTCCATATCTTTAAATCTGTATATAATTTATTTTATCACGAATAATGGGCGCAAAATTACTAAATTTAATTCAAATCTTGCCACCCTCCAGCGCTTTCTGTGCAGAGAACGACAAATATAAAGCAAATTTCTTACGTGACATTTAATAAATGTATATTTTTGCCTTTCAAATAAATTTGCGATGAAATATAAGCTGAAGATTCGTTATATCGTGCTATGCACGCTCTTGTTAGTAGTCTGGGCCACACAGTTCATACCGGCTATGGGAAAAATATATGCACACAGCGTATATCCTGTCATAGCCTATATTCTTTCGTCTTTTTCACGCCTCATCCCCTTTGCCATAGGCGACTTATTTATAGCCCTCAGCATTGCGGGCGTACTCCTCTACCCTGTCTATGCCAGCCGCTTTCAGAAGAAAAAATGGAAACGTATCTTGCTGAATGATATTGAATATCTGTTATGGATATACGTCTGGTTCTACCTGGCTTGGGGGCTTAATTATTCACAGCCCAATTTCTACCAGCGAACAGAGATTCCTTACACTGCATATACTCCCGAAAACTTCCGGAACTTCGTTGATGATTACGTTGACAAACTGAATGGTTCGTATGTAGATGTAACTACTATCAATAAGGACCTTATCCGCCGGGAAACAGTTCGCGGATACAATCAGATCAGTGATACGCTGGGTGTACATCATCCTTTCCATAAGTCACCACGGGTGAAGACAATGCTTTTCACTCCGCTGATTTCCATGGTGGGTGTCACCGGTAGCATGGGACCTTTCTTCTGCGAATTTACCTTGAATGGAGATCTGCTTCCTTCACAGTATCCTGCCACGTATGCTCACGAACTGGCACATTTATTGGGCATCTCCAGCGAGGCGGAAGCCAACTTCTACGCTTATCAGGTCTGTACCCGTTCGCAAGCGCGAGGTATCCGTTTCTGCGGATACTTTTCAGTGCTGGGACACGTACTTGTCAATGCCCGCCGCCTGATGGATGAAGAAGAATACAAAGAGCTCTTCAACCGGATACGTCCCGAAATCATTGAACTGGCTAAAAGTAATCAGGAATACTGGACGGAAAAATACAGTCCACTCATCGGAGATATACAAGACTGGATATACGACCTGTACCTGAAAGGAAACAAGATACAAAGTGGCCGCAAGAACTACTCCGAAGTAGTCGGGTTGCTTATATCCTATTATACACATTGCAATAAATAACCCTATAAAGATATGTTACATACAAGAAAAGAACAGATGGAAGCCTTCGGACGCTTCCTGGACATACTCGACGAACTCCGCGAGAAATGTCCCTGGGACCGTAAGCAGACTAACGAAAGTCTGCGTCCCAACACCATTGAAGAAACTTATGAACTTTGTGACGCCCTGATACGTGACGATAAAAGTGATATTTGCAAAGAGCTGGGAGACGTCTTGCTACACGTAGCTTTCTACGCAAAGATAGGTTCCGAGAAAGGCGATTTTGACATGAAAGATGTATGCGACCACCTTTGCGAGAAATTAATCTTCCGCCATCCCCATGTGTTCGGTGACGTAAAAGCCGATACTGCCGGACAAGTTTCCGAAAACTGGGAACAACTGAAGTTAAGAGAGAAAGGTGGAAACAAAAGTGTGTTGAGTGGTGTTCCTGCCGCCCTTCCTTCACTCATCAAAGCTTATCGCATTCAGGACAAAGCCCGCAACGTCGGCTTCGACTGGGAAGAACGGGAACAAGTGTGGGATAAGGTAAAAGAAGAAATCCAGGAGTTTCAGGCAGAAGTGGCCAATATGGATAAGGACAAGGCAGAAGCTGAATTCGGGGATGTACTATTCAGTCTCATCAATGCCGCACGTCTCTACAAGATCAATCCGGATAATGCATTAGAACGCACCAACCAGAAGTTTATCAACCGCTTTAATTATCTGGAAGCGCACACCATCAAGGAAGGCAAAAACTTGCATGATATGACTCTGGAAGAGATGGACGCCATCTGGAACGAAGCTAAAAAGCTGGAAAAATAAAAACTTAAATGCATAGGACTGCGAAGATTCACACTTGCGGTTGCGAAGGCCATCACTTATACAAGTGAAGGCTTACACTCCCGCAAGTGTAAGCCTTCGCAGCCGCATGTATCGGCTATAGACGAAAAAAGGAGCCGAAACTCCTAATATTCTGTTATTTTTTCTTTCCTTGCGGTTTTTGAGGTTCTCCACCTTTATGATGCATCCCCTTCAGCAACTCACGGTTAAAACGCATTTCAGCACGCTGTACTAAATATATCTTTTTGTTCGAAAGTATCTTCTTGAACTTCTCATAGTAAGTTTTCTCCAGACGGTTGGTAGCAATACGGGCATCGTATACGCCTTCTAAAATCTCATTATATTGCGCTTCGGTCGTCTTTTCATCCCTTCCTTTTCGAAGTAAGTTCCATGCCTCATCATTCAATTGCTTTTTGCGATCCTGTAATTCAAAATAAACAGGAAAGAATTTAGCGGCTTCTTCCTTGGTCAATCCGGCTTTCTCTGTGATATACGCTTTCTGCTTGGCGCGGAATTCGTCAGGAGACAAATGTTGATTACATCCGTCCATAGCCCATGACAAGGGGATGAAACTGCACATCACAATAAACAAAACAATCAGCTTTTTCATTTTCTTCTCATACAGTTAAGTTGTTATTCACATCACTCTGCACCGGCATCTGTGAGATAGACATACAGTGAATAATCATCCAGCATGGAATCATCCAGCACTGCACTGATATATTCATCAGAAACAACTTCGGTTTCAGGTTCGTCCATCGCCATCCGGTTGTTAACAGGTGTACGGTCAGTAGAAGCAACGCGGATAATCAATGCTGCGCCGGCAAACATGGCAGTCATATATACCCATGGCTTAATTCTCTCCCACTTCGTAGGCTCTCTCTTAATAATTGCAGGTTTTTCCTTTTCGGGAAGCCGGCTCATCACCTCTGAAGTAAGATTCTCAAAGTATCCGTCAGGAACACGGAAAACATTTTCCTTCCCTACCTTCTTCAATATGTTATCTTCTTCTTTCATAAGCTTTTTTCCTCTCTGTTAGGTTAGACTCCGTTTTGGGGTAAAGGTTTAAACCTCTCCCTCCAAAAACTTCTCGATTTTTTTCACGGCATGATGATAAGAGGCTTTCAGAGCACCGACAGATGTGCCGAAGATGTCGGACATCTCCTCGTATTTCATTTCCTGATAATACTTTAAGTTGAATACCATACGTTGCTTTTCCGGCAGTGTAAGCAATGCTTTCTGTAGAGACTTCTGTGCCCGGTCACCGGAGAAATAAGGATCGCTTTCCAGTTTCTGAAGTACAGAAGCATCTTCATCATCGATAGAAACAGTAGTTACAGCACGTTGCTTATTTAGGAAAGTCAAACATTCATTCAAAGCAATGCGATATAGCCAGGTAGAAAGCTTCGCATCTCCACGGAAATAATCGATATTAGACCACGCCTTAATAAACGTGTTCTGAAGTAAGTCATTGGCATCTTCATGCAAAAGCACCATACGACGGATCTGCCAGTATAATTGTTCGCTATATTGCGCAACAATCAACTCAAACCCTCGCTTTTGTGTACTTTCATCTTGTAGAAGCTCCAGCACTTCGCGTTCATTATAGGAAGGATTCATAAGTATCTATTCCGTTTCGTTTATTTGATTACCACTTTCCGCACGACATTCCCAATCTTAAAGATGTAATAACCTTTAGGCAAATTCACCTGAACGGTGACATCCGTAGAGTCAATGCGTATCGTGGTAAGTTTCACGCCTACAATATTGTAGACTTCCATCTGGGAGCCGGGTTCTGCATTCTGCACACGTACCCGGTTTTCTGCCGAAACAGTCAGCACAATAGTAGAAGACGGCTGCTCTTTCTGAGCCGTTTCCTGCTTCCGACCGTCCTGCGCCCATGCCACGGACTGCGACGAAAAAGTCAACAAAAAGAAAAAACAGTAGAGCAACTTCCTCATCTATAAGCCTATGTTTTCAGATTATTCCGTACAAATATACGGCATTCGGTTCGATAAAACAAAAAACAAGGAGAACTAAAATAGTTTTAACCATAAATAGCATACCGAAAGGCACTTCTAACTTGTAGCCTGTAGCCCGTCACTAATTTAGTGCTGCGCACTAAATTATACCTCCAAACACAGCGTTTCCTTAGCCAGCACCGTCTCGGGGAAAACAGCCGAAGCTTCTTTAAGTAAAATGTTCTCATCCTCATAGCGGGCAGAAAAATGCCCGATCACCAATTTCTTCACTCCTGCCGCCTTGGCTATCTCTCCCGCCTGAGCAGCAGTAGTATGAAAAGTTTCTTTGGCACGAGGCAAATCCGCATTTGCAAAAGTGGCCTCATGGAATAGCAAATCTACTCCTTTTATCTGTTCTGCAATCTCAGGCATATAGATGGTATCCGAACAATAGGCATAACTACGCGGTGGATCAGACGGACGTGTCAGTAAGGAATTGGAAATGATTTTGCCTTCCGGAGTCACATAATCTTCCCTATTCTTTATCCTATTCAACTCATATACCGGCACTTCATAAAAGTCGACCATCTCCCGAATGATATGATTGGGTCGCTGCTTCTCTGCAAACAGAAAGCCACAACAAGGCATACGATGACGCAATGGAATGGTAGTCACTGTCAGAGAACGATCTTCATAGATCATTCCAGGTTCTTTCGTCTCAAACTCATGGAAAATAACCTTATACGTCATTTGCCGGCAAAAGAAACTTAGCATCGGAGCAAACAGGGCTTCCAATCCTTTCGGCGAATGAATATGCAACTCAGCCGTGCGCCCCAGCAGATTGAGCGTCGATATTAAACCCAACAAACCAAAACAATGATCTCCATGTAGATGAGAAATAAAAATATGATTCAAGCGGGAAAACTTCAGTCGGGACTTGCGGAATTGTAATTGCGATCCTTCTCCGCAGTCTATCATATAAAGTTTGTCACGCACATTCACCACTTGCGAAGTGGCAAAGTGACGGGTGGTAGGCAGCGCGGAACCGCAACCCAATATATGTAGTTCAAATTTCTCCATAACACTGCAAAGATACGGAAATTCGCCGCAGAGGGCATAGAGAACACAGAGTTTTTTCTGTTTGATAAGAAGTACTCCGTAACCTCCGTGTCCTCTGCGTGAAAAAAGTAAAGGGTACCTGTGATAACAAGCACCCTTTACTTCATTTATATATAGAAGTGATTACTTCTTTCCAGCTTCCATTTGCTCTTTCAAAGCAGCCAAAGCGTCGATGTCGCCCAGAGTAGTAGAAGCAGCCTGGTTTTGAATAGCCGGAGCGTCTTCTCTCTTATTGCCAGCCGGCTTCTTACCAGCAGCCTTCTTTTCAGCTCTTTCTTCTGCCTTTGCAGCATCTTCGAAGATACGGCTGTGAGAAAGAATGATACGCTTAGCATCTTTGTTGAACTCAATAACCTTGAATGACAGTTTCTCATCCATCTGAGCCTGAGAGCCATCTTCCTTAACGAGGTGTTTCGGAGTAGCGAAACCTTCTACGCCATAAGGCAGAGCAACAACAGCACCCTTATCCAGCATTTCGATGATAGTACCTTCGTGTACAGAACCTACAGTGAATACTGTTTCGAATACATCCCAGGGGTTTTCTTCGAGTTGCTTGTGACCAAGGCTCAAGCGACGGTTTTCCTTGTCAATTTCCAGTACCTGAACTTCGATGTCCGCACCGATCTGAGTGAATTCAGAAGGATGTTTAACCTTCTTAGTCCAAGACAGGTCAGAGATGTGGATCAAGCCGTCAACACCTTCTTCGATTTCAACGAATACACCGAAGTTAGTGAAGTTACGAACTTTAGCAGTGTGCTTAGAACCTACAGGATACTTCTCTTCGATAGTTTCCCACGGATCTTGTTTCAGTTGTTTGATACCCAAAGACATCTTACGTTCTTCACGGTCCAGAGTCAGA
>OHQG01000343.1_pt1 | contig 25963 bp, 21 predicted proteins | sample 1577871 | NCBI WGS metagenome assembly OHQG01 (sample SAMEA3879604, study PRJEB24766) | human gut metagenome | biome: human-associated habitat; feature: feces | place: USA | collected 1985/1987
TGATTTGAAAATAATTATCAGAAAAATTTATATTAAATCCTCTAAATTATTTTTATGGAGGTATTTAAGTGAAAACAAAAATTATATCAAAAATACAAAATCAAATGAAACCCTACTTAAATCAAGGACAATACATAAAATTAACAAATTCCTTGCTAAATTCACTACAAGATATGATATTATAGACAACAATAATGAATTAAGTGAAGTTGATAATTTTAAATTACTAAACCTTTTCTTATCTGCCAAAGAAGTTGAAGGATGTTCTGAAAAAACAATCACATATTATAATTCCACAATAGAAAAAATGTTAATGAAAATTAAAAAACAAGTTTACAACATTAATACTGATGATTTAAGAAAATATCTTTTTGATCACAAAAATGAAAATAACTCCTCAAAAACAACAATAGACAACATTAGAAGAATATTTTCAAGCTTCTTTTCATGGCTAGAAGATGAAGACTATATTATTAAAAATCCAGTTAGAAGAATACATAGAGTTAAAACAGGACGTGTAGTTAAAGAAGTTTTAACTGATGAAAATCTAGAAGTTTTAAGAGACAAATGCGAAGAAATAAGAGACCTTGCAATGGTAGAATTATTAACATCAACAGGAATAAGAGTTGGAGAACTTGTAAGATTAAACATAGAAGACATTGACTTTTATGAAAGAGAATGCATAGTATTTGGAAAAGGAGAAAGTGAACGAGTAGTTTACTTCGATGCAAGAACAAAAATACACTTAATGGAATACTTACAATCAAGAAAAGACGACAATCCAGCATTATTTGTTTCATTAAACAGTCCCTATGACAGATTAGGCATTAGTGGTATTGAAACCAGATTAAGGGAGTTAGGAAATAAATGCAATATTAACAGAGTACATCCACATAAATTTAGAAGAACAATGGCCACAAATGCAATTGATAAAGGAATGCCAATAGAACAAGTACAAAAGCTACTTGGGCATGTACAAATTGACACAACAATGCAATATGCCATGGTAAACCAAAGTAATGTAAAATTAGCTCATAGAAAATTCATAGGCTAAATTATCAGCTAGTTTTGTGGTAATTTTATAAAATAAAAATATAACAATGTTATTAATCAATGTAATAATGCTTAAATTAATATCAAAATAAGAAAATAAGAACAAATTAGTTATTTTTAATTAGAAAATAAAAGAATGAATAATAGTTAAAATATTATTCTAAATCACAATTTATCTTAGAGACATCAATCTCACCAGACATCAACTTAGGAAGTAATGTGTCTCTTAAGTTGGTTAACTTATTTATTTTTAATGCATTATCAAAAATTTGATTCATCATTGGAGAAATAATTTTGTTAAACTTACTTATTATTTTTAATTCTGGAACCAAAATAGGTAATGATTTCACATCATTTTGATTAATGCCTGGTTGAGCAGAGTTTGAATTCAAGTTAATTATTTCATTTGTCATTACTTCTTGATCTAACCATAAATATAAATAAAATTGATTAATTTCATCATTACTTTGTAAACGAAAAACATGTTCATTAATACAACAAATATCAAACGGAAATCCTTTCATAAATAAACTTTTACGACCCAATTGTGCTCCATCTTTATATAATAATACATCCTTATCTTGTATGACTCCTTTTTTTAATGTACTAAAAAATTCATGTGAAATCAATTTATTTTTGGAATAATTAAATTTTCCTAAACCCAAGATATTTTCAGCACCAATACTTGGAATTCCATCATCAATATTTGAAATTCCGCCCTTTGGACGTTTTCCAGATTCTAATACTATAAGAACATCTCTTAATTTTTTAACATTCCAATTTGAAGGTATTTCGCCTAATTCTGATGATTTAAATGAAATATCATTACTGTAATTAAAATTGACAAACCAATCCTCAAAAATACATTTCATTAATTGTTCTAAATTTTTATTTATATTAATATTTAATTCAATTTTTTTGTCAATTTGGGACAATATGTTTGCTATTTTTTCTTGTGTTTCCATATCTGGAAGATTAATATTAAAATCTTTAACTATATCAGTCTTTAAATTTTTAAATACACTACCATTAGCTTGATTAACTAATCTACCCCTAATAACTATAAAATAATAATATAAAAAGTCTTTTAGAATCCCATCATAATTATCAAAGACTAACCATCCATCATGAACACATGCTTTAATGTTCATGAATTTTGGTAATCCCGGCGTTGCACTATTTGATACAATTAAGTCCCCAGGATTTACAACAACACTTTTTTCAATGCCCCCTTCTTTAATGAATTCACTTGTGAAATTAATAAATCTAGTTTGATCTTTTGTAGCATCAGCAATTTTAACCCAAGGCATTCCTTTTTCAGAAATGTAATCTTTTATAGGTCTAGGTGATGCACCTCTTCTAACTGAAACCACATCCCCAATTTTACAAGATTTCCATTCTAAACTCAAATTTACCACTCCTTTAACTAAAAAATTTAGAATTCAAAACCTATTTCCTTTAAGCTTTGACGAATTTTAACTTCAAGTTCATTAGATTCTTTAAATAACTCATCTAATTCAGAAGTTAATGTTTTCATCTTTTCTTCGAAAGGTATTCCATCATCTTCTTCAGGTTTAAATCCAACATAACGTCCAGGAGTTAATATAAAGTCATGTTTTTTAATTTCTTCTAAATCACTAACTTTACAGAAACCTTTTTCATCTTCTAGAGTTCCTTTTTCAAATTTAGTAAAAGTATCTGCAATTAATTCTATATCTTCATCAGTTAGTTCGCGTAATTTTCTTGAAACCATTGTTCCCATTTCACGTGCATCAATAAATAAAGTTTTACCTTTTTGTTTTTTAGCACGATTTAAGAACCATAAACAAACTGGTATTCCAGTTGTATAAAACAATTGAGTAGGCAAAGCAACAATACATTCTACCAAATCATCTTCGACAATAGCTTGCCTTATCTTTCCTTCTCCTGATGTTGTTGAAGATAATGAACCATTAGCTAAAACTAAACCAATTTTACCTTTTGGTGATAAATGATGTATCATATGCTGCATCCATGCAAAGTTTGCATTTCCCTTTGGTGGAATTCCATATTTCCATCTTACATCATCTTGTAATTGTTCCTGTCCCCATTTTTTAAGATTAAACGGTGGATTTGCCATTACAAAGTCAGCTTTAAGTGTTGGATGTAAATCATTTAAGAATGTGTCTTCCTGGTGTTTTCCAAGGTCTGCTTCAAGTCCTCTAATAGCTAGATTCATTTTTGCCATTTTCCAGGTTGTAGGATTGGATTCCTGACCATAAATTGATAAATTAGTTATGTTTCCACTATGATTATCAATAAAGTTTTTAGACTGAACAAACATTCCTCCAGATCCGCAGCACGGGTCGTAAACTCTTCCATCATATGGTTTTAGAACTGAAACTAAAGTTTTTACAACACATGCAGGAGTATAAAACTCTCCTGCTTTTTTACCTTCAGTTTCTGCAAACATACTTAAACAATATTCATAAGTACGTCCAAGAATATCTTTTTTATCTCCCTTTTCAGACATTTGCACATTAGTAAAAATATCAATTACAGCACCAAGTTTCTTTTTATCTAATTCTGGTCTTGAGAAGTTTTTAGGCAATATTCCTTTAAGTGACTTGTTATTGTCTTCAATAGCTTTCATTGCATTGTCAATTGTTAAACCATTTTCTGCAGTATTAGCTTTTTTAGCAATTTCTGCCCAACGGGCTTCTGGAGGAACAAAAAATACATTTTTATAAGTGTATTCATCAATATCTTCTTCAAATCCTTCTCCTTCATCAACCAGTTCCTGATATCTTTCTTCAAATTTATCAGATAAATATTTTAGAAAAATTAAACCTAATACTACATGTTTATATTCTGCTGCATCCATTGAACCTCTAAGTTCATCAGCTGCATCCCAAATTTGTTTTTCAAAACCTATTTCAGTTATATTATTTGCCATTTAATCACCTAAGCTACTTCATCTACCCATAATTCACATTGTGCTATAACTTTATCTAAAGCTCCTTTCATTTCTTCCTGAGGATAATCATACTTTTTAAGTAATCTTTTTATAGTTACACGCATTTTTGCTCTTGCAGATTCTTTTTTCTGCCAATCAATTTTTCTATTTTTTCTTAAAGAATCAGTTAATTCCTGAGTAATTTTAATTAAAGTTTCATCATCATAAAAATCATGTATATTTTCCGGAAGTGCAATTGCATTATAAAATGCCAGTTCTTCTTCAGTTAAACCTAAATTTTCACCTTCCAAATGTGCCTCACGTAAAAGTTCTGCAATTTTAATTAACTCTTCAATTACTTCATCATTTGTAATATGTCCATTGATATACTTATTACGTGTATTTTTCAATAGTTCTGAAAATTCTTCAGCCTTAACAAGATTTGTTTTTGTATAAACTTTCACTTCATCATCCAATAATTTTTCTAAAATAGACCTTGTTAAATTTGAAGATTCCAATGCTCTTACCCTATCCAAAAATTCCGGATCAAATAATGATACTTCTTCACTTACATTAATAACATTAATTACTCCAGTACTTTTAATTGATTGATTTAGTAATTCTGTAATCTGTTTATTGATTTCAGGCAGAGATAATTTTCCAGTTGAAGAAACTTTAACAAGAACAGATCGTACAGCTTCAAAAAATGCTGCTTCAAATCTTTCATGACTCTTAGCTCTACTACTACATAATGATAACCATTTTTTAAGCAGTAATGCTTCTTTTAAATAGTCTTTTTTGGTGTTTTCACGTGATAAATCTTCCATGAAGTTAACTCCCATAGAAATAACTTTTGATCTTTCTAAATTACTATTTCCAAAGAATTTAGAGTAATCAAATCCATGGAATAAATCCTGACAAATTTCTAATTTTTCTTGGAATTTTGGATATGCTACTTTATCAACATCCGGATCACCATATTTCTTTTTATCCCTGTCAGTGTATTCACTCATTGCTTTTTTAAGTTCAGATGCTATTCCAATATAATCAACAACAAGTCCACCTTCTTTTCCTTTGAATACTCTGTTTACACGTGCTATTGCCTGCATTAAGTTATGTCCTTTCATTGGTTTGTATATATACATTGTTGCAAGTGAAGGTACATCAAATCCTGTAAGCCACATATCAACTACAATAGCTATCTTCATAGGGTCTTCATCATCTTTAAATTTATTTTCAAGCTCTTTTTTATATGATTTATCTCCAATTATGTTATACCATTCTTCCGGGTCTTTATTAGAACCGCTCATCACTACTTTAACTTTTTCATCCCAATCTGGACGTAGTTCTAATATTTTTTCATACATTTTAATAGCTACTGAACGAGAATATGCAACAATCATTGCTTTACCACTTAATTCATTTGCACGATTGTCTTCATAGTGATGTACAATGTCAGTACAGATATCATCAATAATTTCTGGAGCTCCAAGTAATTCTTCCATTTTACTTAATTCTTTTTTACTTCTTTCTATATTATATTCTTCAGCTTCTTCGTTTAAATCCCAATATGTATCATCAATTTTTTGTAAAATTGACTCATCTAAATTTATATCAGCAATACGGCTTTCATAACATATAGGTACTGTTGCTCCATCTTCTACTGATTGGGTCATATCATAAATATCAATATAATCTCCAAATACTTCTCTGGTGTTTCTATCTGCTTTTGAAATTGGAGTTCCAGTAAAACCAATAAATGTTGCATTTGGAAGAGCATTGTGTATTTTTCTAGCAGCACCTATTTTGATTTCACCAGTTTTAGGATCTACTTTTTCTTCAAGTCCATATTGACTACGATGTGCTTCATCTGAAATTACAATAACATCATTTCTATCTGTTAATGATCCATCATAATCATCGAACTTATGCATTGTTGAGAAGAAAATTCCATTAGCTTTTCTATCATTTAGTAATTCTTTTAAGTTTTTCATACTTGTAGCTTGTTTTGGTGTTTGTCTTAAAAAATCACTACATTTAGCAAATTGCGAGTATAATTGATCATCTAAATCATTACGGTCTGTAATAACAACAAAAGTAGGGCTTTGAAGTATTTTTTGGAGTTTATTAACATAAAATACCATAGATAAACTTTTTCCACTTCCCTGAGTATGCCAAAAGACACCTGCTTTGTGATCACTGTCAATAGCTTTGAGAGTTGACTTTACTGCTTTATTAACAGCAAAATATTGGTGATATGCACAAAGAATCTTAATTTTAGTTGTTGAATCAATTGAATAAACAATAAAATTTTTTAATATATCTATAAATCTTTTTTTATCAAATATTCCTTCAAAAAATGTTGTGAAATCTGCCCATTGTGTTGATTCATAACTTCCATCTGTTGTTTTCCATTCCATAAACCTATCTTCAGAAGCAGTAATTGTACCTGCTTTTGAAATTGACATGTCACTCATTACACAAAAAGCATTATAATTAAAAAGAGTTGGAATAACTTGCATATATTTTTTTAGTTGATTATATGCTTCAGATGTGTCTGTATTTTCTCTTGATGGAGATTTTAACTCACACACAACTAATGGAAAACCATTTACAAAAACAACAATATCCGGTATTTTAATTTCATTATCAACTACTGTCCACTGGTTGATAACAGTGAATATATTATTATCTAAATTATCATAATCAATGAGTTTAACATAAGTGGATTCTTCTTTTCCATTACTCCAATAATTTACATTAATACCATTTTGTAAATATTCCATAAATTTATTATTTTTTTCTTCTAGTGAACCAATACCCCAATCTTGAATTAATTCAATAGCTTTATCAACTGCTTTTTTATCTAAATGATTGTTAATATTGTATAATATTTCCAAATCATCCATATAAAGAGGATTTTTATAATCCCTTTCAATATCTGGACCATAAAAAGCATTATAACCTAAATTCTGAAATAATTCCATTAATGATTTTTCATAAGCTTCTTCATTATAAAATGAAATACAAACCAACTCCTTACAAACAATATTATAAATTGACAACAATATTATAATAATATTATTTATATGAAAATTCACTATTAAGTTTTACTAAAAAATAGTGCTCTTTTTAACTCCTCTGTTTTTTACAGCACAAAACATACATTGCCAATGTTTTTTTGAAGGATTATTAGCTGGTTTAATTATAATATGAACTTTTACACACCTATTAATTTTTAAAAAATTACAACAAAATATTCACAAAGTATATATAATAGCTACTAAAGTAATCAGTATGACTAAAGAACAAACTTTAACCATAATTCAAAAAACCAATAAAAAAGCCAACAGCATAGATGTTGTTGAAACTATTAAAAATGGACAAAATATCAAAGAAATTAATAGTTTATACATTGCTCAGCCTATGGATAGCAATACATTACCTTATTTTTGGGAAAAATTATTGGAAAATACTGAAAATAAAGAAAAAGAATACTGGAATATCATTAACAAACATTTAGAAACAGATGTTTTCATAGGTCTGGCTTATGTTAATTATAATGACTTTGATGATGATAAGTACGATGAAAAAACCCAAAGTGCACCAATGCATTATGAAATTGATGTTTGTGGAAATTTAGTAAATTACAGATATACTGGTGAAATAGATGAAAGTGATTATATGACTACAACTTTTGGAATTGCTCTTAAAAGAGATAAAAACCACACTCAAGTAGAATATGGTCGTATAGATCCAGGTTGCAGATGTTATTTGCCACCAGAATTTGAAGCATTTGGTGAAACTTCAAGATTTGGTAAAGATTTTACTTTTGATTTTCCATTAAACCAAAAATTAATTGAATTAATGTATGAAAACATCATATTTAATTAATAAAACTTTCCATTTTTCTATTTTTACCCATATCAAGTTAAATAATAAAGATATTGATTACTTTATAAGCTTATTTAAGCAAGCCTATAAAGAAATTATGAAATTTACTTAAATAAACAAATTCTACTCAAATATGCATTTTAATATACTCAATTAATTTCCACAATTCCATATCTCCATGATTTTCATCTGCAAGTTCCTCAACAAGCCATAGAGCTTCCGTATATTCTCCGACAAAAGCTAATGCCTGTGATTTCAACATTTTTAAATCGTAATCATCAGGATTATTTTCCAGTGCAATATCTGCGGCTTCAATGACACTGCCATATTCTCCAAGATCCATTAAAACAACTGATTTTATCAATAAGATTTCAGATTTTAAATAATCCCCGTCAATACTTAATGCTTCATTACAACATTTCAATGCTGAGTTTAAATCCCCCAAATTAAAATAGCAGCCTGCTTTAAAATAAAGTGCATCTTTTGATTTATGATCAATAAACAAAACTTTATCAAAGCACTTCAAAGCCTCTTTAAAATTATTTGACAATTTTAAAGCAAGACCTTTGTTTAACCATGCATTCAAATATTTGGGATTAAATCCAATAGCCAAATCAAAACAGGTAATTGCTTCAGTATATGATTTTTTAAACATTAAACACTCCCCTTTTGAATACAGTGCCATATCATCAGCAGGATTAATTTCCAATGAATTGTTAAAGCACTCCAAAGCATCATCAAATAAATCATATTCCATTAAAATTTTACCCACATGAAACCAGATAAAAGGGTTTTCATCATCTCTGCTTAGGGATCTGTTGTAACACTCCATTGCTTCAACATATTTTTCAAAATGATTTAAACAGCATCCTTTTAAAGCCCAGAGATGGCTGTTTTCATTATCTTTTTTTAAAAGCTCATCACATAATTCCATAGCTTTTTCATATTCATAATCATTCATAAATTTAGAAATGATTTGCAAACTTTCAACATTCATATATAACCCTGCAACAATTTGTTAATAATCTTTTTAGAATTCACTTTATAAAAATCAACTGGAAATATTAATCATGATAAAAACTCATTTAAACCTTGTTTTAGTAGATAGTTTTTTTGAAATACCATTTAGAGAATTTATTACTACATATAATGATATGTCACAATCCTTATTTTAATAGATGGATTTCTGCAATACGTACTCTACCAGGCACAGATATAAGAGTCCAATAGTCACAATCCTTATTTTAATAGATGGATTTCTGCAATTCTTCTTTCCAAGATTATCATAACGAAGAAAAAGAGTCACAATCCTTATTTTAATAGATGGATTTCTGCAATTTATTTATTTGTATTACTGACGATGCAACATACTATAAGTCACAATCCTTATTTTAATAGATGGTTTTCTGCAATATTAGCTCAGCATGATTTATTAATCGAATATCATTCTAGTCACAATCCTTATTTTAGTAGATGGTTTTCTGCAATTACAGACAGAGAGTAGTCGAGAAAGAGGACAAAGAGTCACAATCCTTATTTTAGTAGATGGTTTTCTGCAATACTGGAAACAAGCAAATATGCTATGCTTGTGCAATTGTCACAATCCTTATTTTAGTAGATGGTTTTCTGCAATAGAACTAGAGGAACTTAAACGTACGCAAGATGAATAGTCACAATCCTTATTTTAGTAGATGGTTTTCTGCAATTTGAGTATGCGTTTTGTTATATAGAGACTAATAAGGTCACAATCCTTATTTTAGTAGATGGTTTTCTGCAATATAGGTACAATAGCGCTAAACACCGCGCGAATATGCGTCACAATCCTTATTTTAGTAGATGGTTTTCTGCAATAAATGAAATTGAAAAATTAAAAACCATCATTTTGGGTCACAATCCTTATTTTAGTAGATGGTTTTCTGCAATGGCTCAACTGGCAAAATAGGTGATTAATTATGGTTAGTCACAATCCTTATTTTAGTAGATGGTTTTCTGCAATACAATTATGACGCATTTAAGAGAAGGAGAGATAAGGTCACAATCCTTATTTTAGTAGATGGTTTTCTGCAATAAAGAGGATGTCCTTCCCCACATTGCTAAAAGACGTCACAATCCTTATTTTAGTAGATGGTTTTCTGCAATGGGCATCCAGATACAGCAAATGTTCTGGGGGTGAAAAGTCACAATCCTTATTTTAGTAGATGGTTTTCTGCAATATAGATATGCCACTATCTAAAATGCATCTTGAGGCGGTCACAATCCTTATTTTAGTAGATGGTTTTCTGCAATACGAACCAGTAGACCAATATAGTAACTATTGGTTGTCACAATCCTTATTTTAGTAGATGGTTTTCTGCAATCTGGTATGAAGAAGATTACTTGTTTTAGCAGTGCGGTCACAATCCTTATTTTAGTAGATGGTTTTCTGCAATGAATTAAATTTGATACATCATTTGATGTTAAAAGTGTCACAATCCTTATTTTAGTAGATGGTTTTCTGCAATTTCAGTATTTCTGAATATTCTGTAGTGTCTGCTAAAAGTCACAATCCTTATTTTAGTAGATGGTTTTCTGCAATACATCAATAGCTAATGATGTAAAAAAGCCTCTGGTCACAATCCTTATTTTAGTAGATGGTTTTCTGCAATGCAATGGATTTTAGTGCTTCAAAAGATGAGATAGAAGTCACAATCCTTATTTTAGTAGATGGTTTTCTGCAATAAAAAGTAAAGTGTTACCTTATTCTATCGGTAATGATGTCACAATCCTTATTTTAGTAGATGGTTTTCTGCAATATGGGAAGGAACGGATATAAAATCATGATGATAGAGTCACAATCCTTATTTTAGTAGATGGTTTTCTGCAATACATTGTGATGTCTGTAAAGCTTGTTATGCAGTTAATGTCACAATCCTTATTTTAGTAGATGGTTTTCTGCAATAGTGGCAAAGGAAATTGTCGCAAATGAAATTGATAGTGTCACAATCCTTATTTTAGTAGATGGTTTTCTGCAATTGGGTGAGTTATTTGCTGATGCTAATTCATTAGATGAGTCACAATCCTTATTTTAGTAGATGGTTTTCTGCAATAAGAATGGGATGCTTTTGTTGCAACTGTAAATCAATCGTCACAATCCTTATTTTAGTAGATGGTTTTCTGCAATGAAGTTTAGGTTTGTGGAATTGTTCAAATGAAGATTGTCACAATCCTTATTTTAGTAGATGGTTTTCTGCAATCATCGTCATGTTTAAAGATGATGATGGCGTAATGGTGTCACAATCCTTATTTTAGTAGATGGTTTTCTGCAATAAAAGTAATTAGAGATAAAAATATTATTGTATTAAAGTCACAATCCTTATTTTAGTAGATGGTTTTCTGCAATATTGATGAAGAAAATATCTGGGCAAGATTAAAAAACAGTCACAATCCTTATTTTAGTAGATGGTTTTCTGCAATAAAACAAGGCTCTGTAACACCTATTTCAGGGTATGGTCACAATCCTTATTTTAGTAGATGGTTTTCTGCAATAAAAGAACTCTATAATATCCGTAATGGTTATTATCGTCACAATCCTTATTTTAGTAGATGGTTTTCTGCAATAGATTTTAATTTGAAATCTAACGATATTGAGACCTTGTCACAATCCTTATTTTAGTAGATGGTTTTCTGCAATGGGGTTATAAATGAAAGTAGACATCTTAATTTATAAAGTCACAATCCTTATTTTAGTAGATGGTTTTCTGCAATTAAGACCTGTAAGGTCTTTATAGGTCAAATAAAGACGTCACAATCCTTATTTTAGTAGATGGTTTTCTGCAATGATGGAAGCCACTGTTTAGTACTCTCCCACACTAAAGTCACAATCCTTATTTTAGTAGATGGTTTTCTGCAATAAATACTTAGATGAACAACCAACAAGTACTGAGTAGTCACAATCCTTATTTTAGTAGATGGTTTTCTGCAATTGTAGTAGCTGGGACAACTTCAACAATGAATATGTGAAGTCACAATCCTTATTTTAGTAGATGGTTTTCTGCAATAATAGCAACTGAACATGAAGAATTAAACCGTATGCAAGGTCACAATCCTTATTTTAGTAGATGGTTTTCTGCAATATATGCCAATAGCTACTGTTAACAGTTGGTTCAGAAAGTCACAATCCTTATTTTAGTAGATGGTTTTCTGCAATACAGAGAAGAGGAACTTTAAATGTGCTTCTCAAAAGGTCACAATCCTTATTTTAGTAGATGGTTTTCTGCAATTTTTAAAATATCAGATTTAAAAATAAACTATAATAAAGTCACAATCCTTATTTTAGTAGATGGTTTTCTGCAATAACAAGCAGTTGTAAAAAACAATAAAACAGCTTTATGTCACAATCCTTATTTTAGTAGATGGTTTTCTGCAATATATATGGATACTTCAATAATCCGTAAAAATAAAAGTCACAATCCTTATTTTAGTAGATGGTTTTCTGCAATTCAGCATATGTTTTAGTTAAAAATAGCGGACTAAAGTCACAATCCTTATTTTAGTAGATGGTTTTCTGCAATTTGAATGTGTTATTGTTTGTATTACCGATAAAGGAGTCACAATCCTTATTTTAGTAGATGGTTTTCTGCAATAAAAAAACATTTGATGAGGTTTTCGGGGAAAACAGGTCACAATCCTTATTTTAGTAGATGGTTTTCTGCAATAGCCGCGAAAATTTCTTAAAATTTCACTTTTTTATGCAAAAAACTTGTATTTAGTGACAGTTTCTGTGAACTTTACTTTATCCAACCTCTGTATATAAATTATTGCACAAATTATTTAAATACTTTTCTATTAAAACTAGCTAAAATTAAAGCAATAATTAATATAATATAAGAGCATAATCATCAAAACCACATGATAAAAATAATCTAAAGAAAACTAGCTGAAATACTGATTTATCTGAAAAATAAAAAGTATTAATTAGTTATAAAAAAATATTATTTAAAGAAAAATTAGGCAATCTTCACCACCTTCTTGAAAATCCAACATAATTTTTCTCTTCTCCTGTCAAATATTTTCCAAGTAATCTACCCTGATAAAGAATTATATCTTCATAACTCATTTTTTTATCATTAAAGTTAATTTTGGAGTTTAGTTTATCCATTATTTTAGCTATTAATAGTTTACGAGCTTTATCCTGAATCCTGATTTGACCTTCATCAAATTCAAAATCATCAACATCAACCTGATTTTTATTTACAATAGCTAAAACTGTTTTATCAACTATCTGCTGTCTGAATTCTTCAATTAAATCAAATACCAAACTTGCTCTTCCATATCTGTCAGAGTGTAAAAAACCGCAGTACGGGTCAAGACCTGCCAAATATATTGATTTCCACATTTCACTTTGAAGTACTGCGTATCCGTAATTAAGAAGGGAATTAACAGGATCTGTTGCACCACGACCACTTCTTAGGTTAAAACCCCATTTTTCATCTAAAACATGCTGAAATCCAATCCAGTATTCAACTGATGCTTGTCCTTCAAAACCTAATATTTTACTTCTTAAATTATCACCGGTATCTTTTTTTAACTCATTTATTTTATCCAAATAATAATTTAATTTATCTCTCTGTGCAGTTAAAAATTCATCATTTGACCTTGATTTTGCAAGTGTTCCTAAAACTGCTTTTTGATTTTCAATTTTAGCATTAATAAAAGCTTTTGCTATTTGACCGCTTCTTTTATCAGCTAAAGCAAAAAATTGTTCTTTTTTAACTATTACATTTTTCTTTTCTGGAGGAGTTAATCTGTAATCAACATATCCTTTCCAATTTATTGATACACAATCTATATCATGATTAGCCAGTAATGTTAATGCATCAAAAGTTATTGAACCTTTTCCAGTTAATAATATTTGAGATACATCTTCTGCTCTGAAATAATCAACTTCTTTACCATTTTCTTTTATAACAATCTGGTTGTCTCTTTTTGCAACAGACTTTCCAAAACCGTCTACAACTAACTTCATTAAAAATCACCTCAAACAAATACATATTCCTCTTTTTGTGGCAGTGACAGAGCCCCTTCAATTAATATGGATTCAACACATGATTCACAAATTGGAAAAAGGGCTATACTGTCCTTATCTGAAGATAAGTAAAAATCAAACTCACTTGCAAGTTCAAATCTCTCTTCAATTTCCAGCAGCCCGCAAAATACTGATTTTTGAATTCTTCTAAGTCCATAGTACCTTAATCTTTTTATAAGATTATTTCTTGGAGCATCTTCTGAAATATCATACATTACAATAACCATCATTTTTATAGAAACCTACTCTTCGTCAATAATTTGTTTAACAGATCCAAAACCCTGTGAAACTCCTTTACCAAATCCAAAGTAGTCAGGGATTTTAAATCTTACTTTAAACTCTCCTGTAAAACCAAGCATTTTAACTGATTTATAATTAACACTAACTGGTTCTAAGTGAGTCTTAACATAAATTCTACGGTTTACGATAATTCCTAAACCTTTTGCCATAGATAATATATTGCCTATAAGAATTTTGTTTAAGAATAGTTTCTTTTCCTTCCAGTCATCCAGATTATTATATTTTTTAAAATTCTGAGTATTGAGAGCTAACCATGGAGTTATAAACTTATAATGATACTCTTCATTACTTGTATTTACATCTACCTCCTTTTCACGAATAATTTTTTCTTCAATTGAATAATGAGTATGGTCTAAATTAAGCTCTTTTAAATCACCTGAAATATCTTTTAGAACATCTACTCCCTCTTCAATTCCAAAAATCATAGCCTGGCCATCAATAATATGATATTGAACTAAAGGATATGAGTATAAAAATTTCTCATTACCATAATGATTATGTAATAATGGATGATTTTTAAATTTATTTCCAATATATCCTCTAAGTTTATTAGATTCCTGTGAAATATCTTTATCTGTTTTAATTAACAAATTACAAGTATTTATTTTCATTTAAAATCACTTATTTAAATTTAGGAAACTCTGCCATTTTCATATATTTTTCAATATCAACCCAGAAAAATTTAGAATAATATAAAACACGACTATATAAATCTTCTGCATCTTTTTTATTCATCGGATTTAAACCATGTGCTAAAATAGAATCATTTCTTTTATTAACTGCATTTTTTAATCTTTCATCTGCAAAATATTTTTTAGCTAAATCTTCACCAAATGCTTCTAAAATCTTGTAAGATTTGTCTTTCGGAACTTTAAATGTTTTATCACGATCTTCGTACTCTTTAATATTCCAGTTTTGAACCATTTTTGGAATTTCTGGATCAAATTTAGTTTGGGTTTTAAACTGTTTTCTGTTAATATGGAAAACTTTATGATTTTTAAATTTTTCAACATCAATTAAATCATGAATATTAAGTGATACCTGTGCAATTAATTCTATAGCCCTATATAATCTGGCAACTGCATCATCAAAAAAGCCTTCTTCAATTTTACGATGAGCATTATTTAATAAATCAGGCAGATAATATTTCATAGCTTCTTTCTGATTATTTTGTATTTTTAATCTTAAAAATTCCAAATTATTGTTTAATTGATTTATAAATTCTTCAGAATTATCAAAATCATTATTTAATAATTCATTAGGACATTTTTGAATGATTTCTTTATAAAAATAACTTGGAAGTTTAAATGATTCAATTTTATCTAACTTTTCATTATAAATTTCAATTCTATCATTGAATTTATCCCATTTTTGATAGAAATTAACTAATTTAATATAAAATTTAGCTAAATCTTTTAATTCACCATCATCTAATTTTGCTTCTGCTTCTTTGAAGTTTTGAATAGCTGCTTCAAATTGATAATGATTAAAGAAGTTTTTTCCACGATTAAATTCCAGCACAGCATATGTATCATATGGATCTTTTTGAGGTTTTATTTGTTCATGACCTGAAATAACAATACCTACACCATCTTTATTTCTAACTTCTGCATCTTCACTCATTTTAGAACCTACATAGGAATAGTTATAAGAATCTGTGTATTTATCACCAGTTGAAGCTAAAACTAAACCTGCAGTCATCGGTTTTGTTCCACCAGTAAAATCAATTGTTATTTCATCCCATCCTTTTTTGTTTAACTCAAAAAGAACTTCTTTTGATTTTTCAAATGCATCTTCAATACTTTCATGATTATCAACTTGTTTAGTTAAATAATCATATTTATGTTTTGTATTTTTGTTTATTTCATCAACTACACTTAATGTTTTTTCAGAATGTATAAAATAAACTAATTTTGGTTTTATATTATCAATAGAATGGATTAGAGGTTCTGGAGAACCTCCAACACTCATAACTAATACTTTTCTATTACTCACTTAACACACCTTAATTAAATTCTAATTTAACCCAACCAAAGGGTTTTCCCTGCTTAGTGACTTTTCTGGATTTTGGAAACTCAAATTCATAACTTCTTCTAAAAGAATTTCTAACTCTATCAAAAGATGCTGGATCATATTCTTTAAGTTTCATAGCAATAGATGTTGCCATTAAACCTGAACCTGCACCAATTTTAAGTAACGGTGCATCTACAGTATTTTTCTTATTTAAAGTTTCATAAAATTTAGATAAATACTCAATATCATATTCATCTGCAAAATCCATTTCATAATAAATTAAATCCTGACTAAACTTAAATAAAACATCTTTAAGATAATTTAAATCCAATATTTCAGATTTATCTTCAAGTTTTAATTTTCTATATATATATTACTGTCAAAAGTTGTTGTTAATCTGGATTTGAACTTTTTATTTGCACCAATTGTTTCCAAATAACTTTTTACAACTTTACCATGTCTTGAATAAAATTGGTTTTTTCTTCTATCATCAGTTGCCATTACTGCTAAAACCTGCTCAATTCTTGGAAGATTTGTAGTTGTAGTGTCTGCAACTTGCATAAATCTAAATATATTATATTGAGCATCATTGCCAAAACCACTGGTGAAATGTTTTTTTAATAAATCATTAGATAAAAAACTATTATTGCGACGATTATTGGAAATATCTCTACCTATTTTATCCATATCATCTTCAGTTAACAAGTCATAAAAGATAGCTGTTCTAATAGCTCCTTTAATTGAGGAACCTGGAATATATAACTTATCAGATGTTTTGATATGTTCCTGAACCTCGTTAATAAAATCAACACGGCTATTATCAATACACTGGTATCTGACAAAATCCTTTTTTATTTTTTTATCAAATTGTTTTAATTCAAAGTTGGAATTTGTTAAACTAGCTAAAAAAGTATCTTTTTTATCATCAGATAAACTGGAGTAATAATTTGTTAAATTAACTCTTTTTATTATTTTGACAATTTGTCCTTTACTTTTAGCTTTAGCTGGAACAAATTCACAACCACTATATGATTTTCCAGAACCTATGTGAATAGGACTTAAAGTAGTTAAATGTAAATCATAAGACTCGCCAGACATTATTTATCCTCCTCTAAGTTGCATTTTAATGGAAATGCAAATCCATATTCAATAGCTGGATTAACCTTACCTGAACTAACATTTCTTCCATAATATTTTTTATAATCTGGGAAAACTGATCCTTCTTTAAAGAATCTTATTTGTTTTCTAATTTCATTAGATGAACTTTTTCCTCTTTTTGAATCTATTTCATAACTTGCAAATTCATTAATATGTGTCAAATCATCTGAATTTGGAATGAATCTTGATAAAGTTACAAAATAATTACCTTCATAGTGATTTAAAGAGTATTCTTCATCTATAAAATAATCAAACTGACCTTTTCCTGTTGAAATATCTCTTCCAAATCCACGGTCTTTTAAGAATTTAATAGCTGCTTTAACAATTGGTTTATAATCCTCATCCATAAATTCTACTAAGAAAAATAACCCCATATTTTTAAATTCATTTCCAGATGTGTAGAAAATACCTTCTGTTTCATTGGTTATACGGTTAACACTATTATTTGGAATAATATTTTCTCCAAAATTAACATCAATATTATAAGATTCCCTCATAAGCAATCCTTTAACAAAGGTATACTGATTATAATTTCTTAATATGTCACTTTCACTTAATTTACCTTTTAATAAGTCAAAGAATAAATTTTCTTCAATGAATTTAACTTTTTTATATTCCTTAAAGTCTTTAGGATGATACTTTTCTTCCAAATCTTTTGATTTTTGCGGAAATATAATTTTTGGATAAAATTTTATTTTTTTACCGTTTTCAAAATCTTCTTTAAATATAAATGGAAATGTTGAGGAAATTATAAATGGAGGTTCATCTTCAAAAGATTTAACCATTTCATCAACTTTTTCAGGATATAACTGACTTATTGCATAAGTTATTGCACCAAATAATGTATCTGAGTGAAGTTCTGGAAAGATTGATAAGGGTTTTAAATATATTAACACTTTTTCACCTCATATCTTAAATTTAATTATCTTTCCTTAGTTAATACTTTTAACAGCATCAGAAATATCTGCATTTTCAATAATAACTTCTTCATCCATGTCTTTTTTATAATAATCTTGGCCTCTTTTTGTAATTGAAATATTGGTAAATTTAACTTTACCAAAACCTCTACTACCACTTCCTCCAAGATAATTGTCCTCTAAAAGACGCATTGCTTCAAATACACCCATTAAATTATCTTCATCTTTTTCATAAACTGAAAATATGAATTCAAAAGCAAATGCAGATCCTTTTGGTATTCTTTCAATATTTCTTGGAGTAGCTTCTGAAGTAATACGATTAAGATTGTTTTCATATTTTAATTCTGCTCCACGAACAATATCTTCCTGTTTATTCCATAATTCAATTGATTCTTCTGTTGGAAAAGCATCTCTAACAATTAATCTAGTAGGGAAATCTAAAGCTTTATTATTATCTGCTGATACTCCAAATATTTTAGCTGCTTTGGAATCACCGTCAGTTGCAGGACCTCCTTCGTTTTTTCTTACACTTTGAGCAGATTCTTTATCATTTAATTCAAATAAAGATCTAAGTTTTCCTTTTAAAGATGATCCTGGGATAAATGGTAAATCTGAAACTACATCACGAATAATAACATTATCAGTTCCTCCAATGTCAATATTATCGTTAGATCCACCTATATGAAGTCCTGTTTCACAAACTAATTCTCCTTTAATAACAAAATTTTCTTTAAACATAATAATTGCCTCCTTATTTTAACTTAATTTTTTGGATAGTGATATTTATGATATGCTACAATTGATTCAAAAAAGTCTATAAATGTTTTAAAATTTTTCATTTTATCTTCTTCAGACCCAACATCCACTTTACTCATAGCTGCCATCATAAAATTATAAAATGCCTTTGGAACAGTTTTTCTTCCTACAGCAACTGCTAATTTAGGTTTTAAAAGATAAAATTCCGGTTCAATTTCATCCCATGTTGTTTTTTGTTCAATTAATCTAACTGCACCAAAGAATTTTCTTAATTGGTTTGTTTTTAGTTGTTTAGATCCTTTCGCTACTTTATCTGCATATCCACCTTCATCTGCAATATCTTTTGTAGATAAATCAGATAGCTGATTTAAACTTTTTATTCTGTTTGTAACATCATTATAATTTTCATTTTCATTTTGCCTATTATTTCTATTATAATCTTTTGCCATAATATCACCTCATTCTTAAACTAACCCATGAAACAGGAATTTTAATCCAAGGCATGAATTTTAATCCTTTTTTATTTAAAACTTCAAAAACTTCCTTATCTTTTACTAATCTTAATTTATATTTAAATAAAGGTACGAATCTACGAATACTTAACCTGCTGTGAGCATCTTCATCCCATTTATTTTCATTAGACAGCAATCCTTGGTTTTTGTAATTATTTTGCCATAAATGTAACATTGAATAAACAATACCTTTAGACAATCTATTATTGGTACAGTAATCCTCCAGTTTTACAGCAAATTCAAATAATTCATCAAATCCTTTAAATAAATCTTTTGTATCCCAGTTAACAACTTCTCCAAACAGAGTTATTTTATCTCTTCCGCAAGATTTTGCAGCATCCAAATATTCTTCAGAAGTTATAGCTGCTTTACCAATTGGGAATTTTGGAGAAACAATATTTATACCTCCAGACAAATTAATTGACGGATTAGATGCGGTCCATACTTTGAAACTATTTCTTAATTCCTGTGCGAATTTTATAATATCATCATATGGTCCTAAAACCAGTAAATCATCTCCTCCAGAGTAATTTATATGGATTGTAGGGATTTCATAATCTTTTAATTTATCCTGTTCATCATCAGATAATTCACATCCATATTTTAATTTATAAACAAAAACACTTTCTTTAATTTCTTCATTGTCGTTTTGGATTTCCAATTCTTTTTTATCAAATTTATCCTCATCAAAGACTTTTGAATAAACTTTAAACTCAGATGCAATATTATTTACAAATCCTGAGAAAAACATGTCTAATTGAGAACTTAATGCTGAAACTCTTGAAATTCCAAGGTTTTCATCATAACTTTTCTTTAAGCCTTCAGAAAAGATCAATCCTAAATTATCTACATCCATTTTTAAAACACCTAATTTATTAGCACCATTACTAATTTTTGCTAAGTGTTCAAAGTATAATGGCATGTATTTATGATTATCTGCAAAACGACCAAGATTAGGAACTGTATTTCCCATGAAACTAAAACTAAATGAAACATTACTTTCAAATTCATGATTAGCTAAATCTAAAAAGTTGGTATCATTTAATTTAATAACTTCAACCTTTTTACAAGTTTTAGATAAACTATTAATTTTATCTGCAATATCCCTAGATTTATTTAAAAAGTGATAATCAACATTTGCAGGTTCAATAAAGTAACCTTCACCTTTATCAGTAATACACTTAATCATATAATCTGCATTAGCTGCATTTTGACCTAATTTTTCATGATTCTTACAAGTTTTACAAACTACAGAATCTTCTTTTTTAGGATATGGAGTTCCACAAACTGAACATAAATCATCATATTTAATTTCCTCATCAAAATTAAAGACCTCATCAAGATTATCTGAAAATTTATGTTTTTTATCTTCATTTAATTTATTGGATAATTTTCTAGTTATCTGACCAAATTTAGCTAAATCATCACCGCAACATTCTATTGAAACTAAAGCTAAATATAACTCAGCATTAAACTCATCAATAAAGAATTTATTAATTTTTGATTTGATTTCGGCTAATTTTTCTTTTGCCATTTTGGTATTTGGTCCGATTATTGTAAATCTTCCACCACCGCAGAATAAAATGTTAGCTTCGCATAATTCAAGTTCTTCTGAAATATGTGTAGCTATTGCATCACAAAGCAGTGTCAGATAAAGAGATCTTCCTCTTAAACGTTTACTCATTCCGCTTTGTGCTTCCTGAGGTGAAGAGATTTTGAAAATAAATTTTTGAATTCCTGAAATATCTCCTTCAATAGCTAAATAACAGTTTAAATCATTATTTTGAGTTAATTTAACATCACCATCACGATTAAATAAATATCTGGAAACTGCTAATGCAGCAGTTGTTTTTGAGTGGTCATATAATGAAATATCACTTTTAGATTTATATGCTGCTGAAGGCATAGTTGAAGCATATTTTTTTAATAAAGCAAGCAATGTATTAAAATCGGTTTTATTTTGAATTAATTCAAATTCAGAGTTAAATTCATTCCATAAATTCTTATATTCAGGTACTAAATTCCACCCTTCTATAGCTTCATTTTTATCTGCAGGCTTTAGATTATTGAAACTTTCATCATCTAAAGACAATTTATTTAATGGAATATATTGTTCGCCAACTTTTTCATTACCTTCCAAAACAATTTTAGAAAATAATGAAATTAAAGGAGTTTCATTAACTTCTTGTGTATCATCAATATCTTCCCTTTCAGAAGCAGAGTGATGGTCTGCTTTTCTTAAAATACTGCACAAATCAGGATAATTAGATTTTGTATGATTATGATGATATAAAACCAAATCCACAATATCATCATTGTAGTATTTATCTAAAAAGTCACAGGACCATTTAGCATGTGCTCCATTTTTACCATGATCATCCTGAGAATATTTTTTATATTCATCAGAATGACTTTTATCTGTTCTTTGATAGAACTTTCCAATATCATGGAGTAATGCAGCAATTTTTAAATTTTCTACATCTGTAATTTTAGATTCCTCCTATTTAAATTTAATATAATTTTAGTTTAAATTAATAAACATATAAATTTTTTTAATTGATTATAAGGACCGATAATAAATTTTCAGTTATTTTACAATTAATTAAAACATTATATAATCCATTAATTTCAACACGTTAATAACAATTATGTACCTTTGTTGTATATAAATATTACTAAATTATTATAAAATTATTTAAAAAAAGTTATATATCAAAAATTGAATAATCACCATAAGGAGTTAAAAAGATGTTTTGTAATAACTGCGGATGTGAACTTGCAGATAATGCAACTTTCTGCTCCAAATGCGGAAAGAAAATAAAAAATAAAAACATATACATTGCACTGATACTGACATTCATACTGACAGGACTTGGTTCAGTCTATGCAGGAAATACCAAAAAAGGATTAGCATTACTGATACTCAGAGTACTTTTTGCTGCTTTGGCATTTTTTTCAAATATATTCGGCATTTTATCCGTTTTGGTTTGGGTTTACGGATTTTATGAAGTATATAACGATGTTCAAATTGCCAATGGAAATTCCAGTCCGAATCTGATTAATGATTTTAAAAACTGGAATCAGCAAAATAAGATAATAGCTATTTTAATAATATGTGCAATTTTAATCTTAACCCTCAACAGTTTTACCATTTTTTCATCAACAGACAGCTATTATACAGATGATTCAGACACTTCCAGCTATGGAAGCTACAGCTATGATAACTATCCGTCACATTACGGGGGAGTGGATACATCACCGGATACAATTGCCAAAAATGATCCTGGCTCATACTATGATTATTATGAATACGGAGACAATCCTGATGTTGATGATTATCTGGAATCAGAAGGTTATGATTAAAATTATAAACAGTTATTCACATATCGTTGAATTTTAAGTAGGAGTACATTTTTAGAAACATACTTCCTACAAAGACCTGCCATAACTTTAATAATTTTGGTGCAGATTATTAAATCAGGCCTATGTTATAATATTGTGTTTAATTAGTATTTAAATATTGTTATTAACAAGCACATAAATAACAGACATGAATGAAAAAAATCTGATAAAAATATTGGCAGCTGCTGCAGTCATTTTAATGATTGTATTTATATCTCTTTTTTGTATAGATACTCATGAAAGCACCAGCCTAACTGTAAAATCACAGGACACTCTTAAAGACGGTGATGCATACAGTGTAGAGTTATGTGACTCCAAAGGAAATCCGATAGCTAATCAGAACATTTCCATTTCATTTGGATCAAATTCATTTAACCTTACAACTGATGAAAATGGAATAGCTGTCCTGAAAATCAGTAATGTTCCTGCCGGTGAGTATGATATTAAAATCCAATATTACGGAAACAGCCACTATAAAAATACTTCAGCTGTTCATCATGCTGTTATCTCAGAAATCGAAAAAACCCGCAGCCTAGATGAAATTCTTCAAAGCGGAGAATACAAAAAAAAGATTGGTGATTACAGGATTGTTGAATACGGTTATATGGGAGATATGGAGCTTGCATTAGTTGAAGATTCAAATGGGAAAAAATGGATTATGGGTGGAGACGGGTTTACATCTGTTTAAAAAAACTGGATTCTACCAGTCCATTTTTCCAATCATATCAACAACATTTTTGCCTTCTTCAGTTAATCTGTACAGTCTGCCTTTGTGGGCATCTTCATTAATGCAGACTATTAGGTTGTGTTCTTTTAAATCGGTTAAGACATTGCTGACATGTTTTATTCCTACTCCTGATTCTTCACTGATTTTTGTTGGTATTTTGACATCGTTTTTTAGGGTTTCAAGTACTTTTCGTCTGTAGCTAGAAATTACAACATAACTACATTTCTTTAATATTTCATCCTCTTTATTCACAGTTACCACATTTTCTCTAAAGTTGCTTTTTAAAAATAAGACCTAATTTTTAATAATCTGCACCTTGTTTTATATTTTATATTAGCATGTAATATATACTTTGTGGTAATATTGTCTTATAAGATATGATAAATTGTCCATGTTTTAAATAGTATTTATATAAAAACAACTAAAAATTCATTTGAAAATTGCTGATATGATAAACAAAATTAACCTTTATCTAAAAAATGTAAAATTAAACAAACAGATACTATTTTTGCAGACAACTATATAATAATTAGAATATTACAATAATATCGCTATATTAACACAATATATTCCATTAATTTTAACACATATCAACAATCCCCTCAACCCTTTTAAAAAAAATAATCAGAAAGAAAATTTAAAAAATGAATATAAATGCAAAAAATAGATTACAGCTTGAATATACTGCCTAAAAAAACTAAAATAAACTGAACTTAAATATAAAAACTTATAAAGCATTATCTAAAAATTATATAATATGTCTAAGTTAGATGCTTTTTTTAAATTTAAAGAAAATAATACAGACGTGAAAACTGAAATCATTGCAGGTATTACAATCTTTCTGGCTATGGCTTACATATTAATTGTAAACCCTGCAATGTTAAGTGAAACTGGAATGGACATACAAGGAGTATTTATTGCAACTGCACTTTCAGCTGCAATAGCTACAATATTAATGGGATACATAGCAAACTACCCATATGCACTGGCTGCAGGAATGGGTCTTAACGCATTTTTCACATATACCGTAGTACTGACTATGGGATACAGCTGGGAATATGCACTTTTAGCTATTTTTGTCTCAGGTATAATCTTTCTGGTTATCTCACTTACTTCCCTGCGTGAAAAACTATTCTATTCAATTCCTGACTCTTTAAGATTCGGTATATCAATAGGTATAGGTTTATTTATCCTTGCATTAGGTTTAAGCAACCTCGGAATTCTGTCATACTCTTCACAGGTAATAAATATCGGAGATGCAAACTGGGCCACACAGCTAATCGGACTTGGAAGCGCTTCTACTATTTTTACTCTCGGAAACCTTTTGGCACTGATCTGTTTTGTCATCATAATGGTACTGATGAAGAAAAATGTAAAAGGAAATATTTTAATCGGTATTATTGCAACATACATTATCGGAGTTGTTTTAGAACTGGCAGGATGTCCTGTTTTACCTGACCAGTCATTAATACCAACAGCTATAATCAACAGCAATCTGGGCGGATCACTTGGTAATGTTGCATTTAAATTCGGAGAAGCTACCGGAGTATTTACCGGAGTAAGGGCATTTATTGACTTTATAATTATTGCCGTCACATTTCTGGTAATCTCTCTATTTGATACAATGGGAACCCTGACTGCACTTACTACAAAAGTTGACGGATATGATGAAAACGGAAAACTGCCAAGACTTAAAAAAGTTTTAAGTGTAGATGCACTCGGACCAATGATCGGATCCCTTTTAGGTACTTCACCTGTAGTTACATATATTGAAAGTTCCACAGGTATTATGGAAGGAGGAAGAACCGGTTTAACAGCTATTGTAGTCGGTATTTTATTCCTGCTTGCAATTCCGTTTGCACCAGTATTTACAATCATTCCAACCTTTGCAGTAGCTCCTGCACTTATTGTTGTAGGTATTTTAATGTGCGGACTGTACAAAAACCTTGATACCGGCAATCTTTCTGATCTGATTCCTGCACTGGCTGCCATTATTGTAACTCCACTTACACAAAGTATTACAACAGGTATTATTGCCGGTGTATTTGCATTTGTTATTGTCAAAGTTCTATTTGGTAAAGCAAAAGAAATATCCAAAGCAATGTGGATTTTATTTGCATTATTATTCATTTATATGGTTTTAGAGTTCATAATGTAGGAACTCTAACTTTTTTTATTTTTTTGTCAAAATTTTTTTATTAATTAAATTGGAAAATCAGTTAATTAAATGAG
>OHQG01000362.1_pt1 | contig 25188 bp, 26 predicted proteins | sample 1577871 | NCBI WGS metagenome assembly OHQG01 (sample SAMEA3879604, study PRJEB24766) | human gut metagenome | biome: human-associated habitat; feature: feces | place: USA | collected 1985/1987
TATGAGAAATACACCGAGAACGGTTCAGAAAAATACAGATACAGAAAGCCCGTTGTCGACGCGATTACGCTTGTCAACGACATCGAAATCAAAGAAAATTCCTTTAACCGCAGAACTCCCGAAATTTGCAGCGATTTCTACGGCAACGGCAATATGATTTACTCGACAAAGGCGTTTATCGGCGAAACCGGTACAGATATGCTTCTTCAGCGCGGTGACGGCAAGGTCGTAAGCAACGTAACACTCACCACCAACCGCGATATCGGCGACGAAATCACTGACGCGGAAGGCGCACAAGGATTGCGCGGTTACGGTATAACCTTCGACATCACGCCCGGCGACCGCTACGGATTGGACGAAACACGTCACAGCAACACTTTGGAATATTCCATCGTTCAGAATGCAGGTACGGGCATCGGTGTCAACGGTATCGACCTTACACTTGAAGGTTGTATCGTCAGAAATATGGGTGGTACGGGTATGTACGTTCCCACCAACCTTTACGAATACGAAGACAACGGCGTCAAGACTTACGGCACGAAATACAGTGTCATTACTACGCACAACGTAGTTATGTCCAACCTTATCGGTACGGCAATGAGTTTCCACTATGTGAACTTCTCCGGAAAGAACAAGGAAATTGCCGAAGCCGAAGTTGCAAAGGGACACAACAGCGCACTTGTGCAGACGGGATTCCTCGACATCTACAACTGGCAACCCGTGACGGCTCTCAATCTTATCGACAAGAACACAATCGATTCCAGTCTTGGAAGTCTGGTCGACATTGCAACGGGTGCTCTCGGAAGTGCGTTGCTTGACCCGAAATTCAGCGATATGGTCAGACAGTACAACGGCGAAACCTACATTCATATGGGGTTCATTTCCGTTGGCATTACCGAAAAAAGCTATCTGCAACCCCAGTTCGTGACGGAGACAGACCGTTATTTCGAATTTACAACCAACGATTTGAAAGGCAATACGTTGTTTGACGTTGCGTTCAGTACGTATAAGCCGCTTGCGGATAATCCCATTCGCGTGTGGTGTTACGGTGCGGACGATGCAAGCATTACTCCCGGTAAGACGTACGTAATCAATGCAAGGTTCATCGAAAGATTGCATCAGGATTAATACTCGCAAATCAACAAAAAGCAAAAGCGCGCCCGACGGCGCGCTTTTTTATGCTTTGAACAATATGACGTTCCAATATAAAAATAGGCGAAAAAGCGTTTTAACGCCTTCGTTTCGAAAATTTTGCCGCTTGACACGCGCGCTTTTATTTATTAACATTATATCAATACGTTTTATATGCGGCGGCGGACGTTGTTCCGCCCCCATTACGAGAGGAGATTATGTCTGATAAACAAGTCGGTCTTGTGCTTGAAGGCGGCGGTGTGAAAGGCGCATACGAACTCGGTGCCGTCATCGCTTTGCTTGAACACGGTTATTCCTTTCATTCGATAGCGGGTACTTCCATTGGCGCTCTCAACGGAGCCGTTCTCGCGTCGCAGAACGTCGAGAAACTTGCAGAGTACTGGGAAGAAATCAAATATTGTCCCGTGTTCGATTTTGACGACGACACGATTGCGCGTTTCAAGCAAAAGGATTTCGACCTCGACCTTATCATCGCTACGGGCAAGAAACTGCTTACCGCCCGCGAAATCATCAAGGAATCCTACGAACACGCGTTAAAGTTTGTGTATAAGCGTCTGAAGGAAGAAGATATCCGCAAAAGCGATATCGATTTCGGGTGTGTAACTTACAATATATCGGACATGAGACCTTTCGAGGCGATGAAAAAGGACATTCCCGAAGGGAAACTCATCGATTACATAGTAGCGTCCGCGTGTTTCCCGATTTTCCCGCCCAAAGTCATCGATGGCAAGAAATTCATCGACGGCGGCGTGTACGACAATATGCCCATCAACCTACTTGCGCGCACGGGCTGCAAGAAGATGGTCGTTGTCCGCACCAATCCAGAAACAAAACAACCCAAACGCAGGATAGAGCATTCCGATTTGGATATAATGTATATAATACCCTCTTCCAATCTCGGCAGAGCAATGGCATTCTCTCCCGAAAGGATTGAGAACCTCAAACAGCTCGGCTATCAGGACGCGCTCCGTGCGATAGAAGAGTACGAAAGAGCAAAAGCCGAGAAGAACGCAACTGCAGTCGCATGCGACGCAGAATAGGGAACAATATGCCCGACGTCACCGCAAGAAACAAGTTACTTTTAATCGACGCCAACAGTCTTATACATCGCGCCTATCACGCCCTTCCCAATCTCAAAAGTTCGAAGGGAATGTATACGGGCGCGATTTACGGTTTTGTCAATCTGTTCCTTCGCATAGTCAAGGAACAGCAACCGACGCACGTTGCGGCGGCGTTCGACCTCAAAGCTCCGACTTTCAGACACAAACTTTACGAACCGTACAAGGGCACGCGCAAGCCCATGGACGCCGAACTCGCAATGCAGTTCGAACCCCTCAAAGAACTGCTTGCGCTTATGAAAGTAAAAACCGTAAGCCTTGAAGGATACGAAGCCGACGACATTCTCGGAACGCTGTCGGCGAAGTTCGACGACGATACGATTATTCTTACGGGCGACCGCGACAGTTTCCAGTTGGTGTCCGATACAACCCGCGTGTTCTGGACGAAGAAAGGCGTCAGCGACATCGAGGTTTACGACCTTGCGCGTCTTGCCGAAGACGGGTTTACGCCCGAAAGTTTCATTGACTACAAAGCCCTGCGCGGCGACCCGTCCGACAATATACCGGGTGTCGCCGGCGTAGGAGAAAAAACTGCAAAACAGTTGCTTGAACAGTACAAAACGCTTGATGAAGTGCTTGTTCATGCAGGCGACATAAAAGGAAAACTCGGCGAAACGCTGTCGTCGTCGCGCGACGTGGCGTTGCTTTCGAAGACTCTTGCAACCATCGACAAGAACGTTCCGCTCGAAGTTTCCGAGGAAGATTTGCGGTTCGAAAACGTGTATTCCGACGCGGTGAGAAAACGCCTTGCGGAACTCGAACTTAACTCCGTGATAGCGCGGATGCAGTTCGACGATGCCGAGGAAGTTTCCGCGACCGCACAGTTCGAGAAAGAAACCGTGACCGTCCGTTCCGTCGAGGAAATGCGCGCGGCATTGAAAGGCAACACCGTCGCCGTGCTTGTCGGCGAAACGGTGTCCTTCTCCTGCGACGGAAAGACGGAGTACGTCGTGGATTGCGTTCAGGATTTGTTCGGCGAAGGAATGATGTTCGACGACGCAGTGCGCGAACTTGCGGCACTTGTCGCAGACAAAAAGATTGTCTGTTACGACTTCAAGTCCCTTTACAAAACTTACGGTATAGACGCGGCGGAGTTTTTCGACGTTATGATTGCGGCGCATCTAGTCAGGGGAAGCGCACCCGTCAAGTCGCTCGACGCCGTGCTCGGTGCGGAAGGACTGGACACAGGTGCCGCCGAAATGTTCGTTTATGCGGAAACCGCGCGTAAGCAGATTGAGGAACAGAACCTCGGCAAACTGTTTTACGAAATAGAACAGCCGCTTGCCCGCGTGCTTTGCGCAATGGAACAGCGTGGTATATGCGTAGACTCTGCAAGGCTTGCCGAGCTTAAAACAAAGTACGAAACGATACTCGACAGGTTGTCTGCCGAGATATTCGAGGCGGCGGGGCAGACATTCAATATCGCGTCTCCCAAACAACTCGGCGAAATTCTGTTTGACAAACTGGGACTCAAGCACGGCAAAAAGACAAAGACGGGTTATTCCGTCAGCGAAGATGTGTTGTCGGGACTGCAAAACGAGCACCCCGTCGTCGGGAAAGTGCTGGAATGGCGGCATTATGCGAAGTTGTTGGGAACATACGTTACGGGAATGCAGCCGCTTGTCAACAGGGGCAGAATTCACACCGAATTCAATCAGTGCATAACGGCAACGGGAAGACTCAGTTCCACGAACCCCAATTTGCAGAATATTCCCGTACGCGGTGAGGAAGCAAAGGACGTGAAGAGCGCATTCGTTGCGTCCGAAGGCAGAAGGCTGGTGTCCGCGGACTATTCGCAGATTGAACTCAGGTTGCTCGCTCATCTCAGCGGCGACGAGAAACTCATTGACGCGTATGTCAACGCGGCGGATATTCACGCGCTTACCGCGTCACAGATTCTGGGCGTTCCGATTGAAAGCGTTACGCCCGCACAAAGAAGGGAAGCCAAAGCCGTAAACTTCGGCATCATATACGGTATGAGCGATTTCGGGCTTGCCGAAAACCTCTCAATACCCAAATACAAAGCAAAAGAGTTCATAGAAAAATATTTCGGAACGTATCCCGCCGTGAGAACGTATATGGACGGTTGCGTTGCGTTTGCAAAGGAACACGGATATGCCGTTACAATGATGGGCAGACGCAGAAATTTGCAGGAAATCAACGCGTCCAATTATCTTCTCCGCTCGGCGGCGGAACGTATGGCTATGAATACGCCGTTGCAGGGTTCTGCCGCGGACATAGTCAAAATCGCAATGCTTGCCGTGGAGAAACGGCTTGCGGGTATGCGTTCGAAGATGATTCTCCAGATTCACGACGAGCTCATCGTCGACGCCACGGAAGACGAAGCGGAAGAAGTGGTCCGCATTCTCAAAGAGGAAATGGAAAATGCCGTTTCGCTCAAAGTTCCGCTCATCGTCGAGGTTAATTCCGCCGTCAACTGGGGAGAACTTAAATAGAGGTAGAAATGAATATTGCTATAATTGGCGGCATCGGAAGCGGAAAATCCGAAGTGCTCAAAGTCGCGCGCGAAATGGGCATAACTTCGCTTTCGGCTGACGAAATCAACGCAGAACTTCTCAAAAATCCGCACTACATTGCCAAACTCGAAGAGAAATTTCCCGAGTGCGTCGTTTGCGGTGTTGTGGACAAACCGAGACTTGCCTCGGAAGTCTTTTCCGACAAGTCGAAACTTGCCGTGCTCAACGGTATAGCGCACCCCGAGATAGCAAAGAAAGTTTCGGAATGCGACGCAAATCCGCTTGTGGTCGAACTTCCGTTGGTGCTTGAAAGCGGGATGGCGGGTATGTTCGACGAAATCATTCTCGTCACCGCACCGCGCCGCGAACGTATCAAACGTCTGGAAGGCAGGGGAGTGGCTCCCGCCCGCGCAAAAGCCATTATGCGCGTTCAGGTACCGCTTTACAAACTGCGCCGCATTGCAACGCGCACCATCGACAACACGGGGTCTATTGAAGAGCTGCGCGAAGCCGCACGCAACATTCTCCGCATTTTCTGCGAGTGACGGAGAACAGGTCGTAAATCCGCCCGAAAGGGTACTAATGATATTCAAGGGAGATATATTGTGATTACGGGCAAAAAAATCGTATTGACCGGTGCAAACAGCGGTATCGGACTCGAAACGCTCAAACTCCTCGCCGCAGGCGACAACAAAATCCTTGCCGTCGACTTACATACCGACAACATCGAAAAGTTCGACCGCAACAAAGTCGTTCCCATGGTGTGCGACGTTTCAACCGCAGAGGGCGTGGACGCCATCTTCGAAACCGCGGTTCAGCGCCTCGGCGGCATCGACATCTTTTATGCAAACGCGGGTTTCCCGTACTACGAAGCATTCGATTACGTCAACTGGGACAGAATCGAGCACATTTTCAAAACCAACGTTTTCTCGCCGATTTATTCTTATCAGAAATACAGAGAATATCTCAACGGAAAAGAAGGTCAGTTTGCAGTTACCGTTTCCGCAATCGGCAAAATGGGTATGCCGGGCTACGCGCTTTACAGTTCGTCCAAATTCGCGGTTCAGGGTTTCCAGCAGGCACTTCGCACCGAAATGCCCAAAAACATCAAAATGACTTGCCTTTATCCCGTTGCTACCAACACCAATTTCTTCAAAGCGGCTGTCGAAGGACAGGATAAAGTCATCACTCAAAAGCCTTTCCCCGTCCAGAAACCTCAGCATGTTGCAAAGGCGATGGTCAAGGGCATAGAACGCAAAAAGAAGTACGTCAACCCCTGCAAACTCTTCTCGTTTGCGCAGGTTCTGTTTGCAATTTGCCCTCCCGTACGCAGCATTTACTGGGCGCTCGAAAAGAAAAAACTCGACAATTTCCTTGCGCAGAAGAAAGCGTAAGGTCTAATTGAGCGGATATACGAAAATCGTTTGACACGACGGCGCAATTAGAATATAATTTACCAGCAAGCGAACAAATCGCTTGCGTTTGCGTGGGTGGCGAAATTGGCAGACGCGCTAGATTCAGGTTCTAGTGAACAATACGTTCATGTGGGTTCAAGTCCCGTCCCGCGCACCAAATAGGACATACGGAGAACATTCCGTATGTCCTATTTAATTTGCGTTACTTAGTCGGGACTTGAACGGGCGGAGAAGGCAACAGTCCATAAGAACTGTTGCCCCGCCCAGGCGTGATAGCGAAGGCAACGGAAGCCGTGCGGGGAAAAATGTAATCCTGTGTTGTGCGCAATGGGAGCGGAGAAAGCCGAGCGGAGCAAGTCCCGTCCCGCGCACCAAACCGAGAATAAGGGCGCATCTTGCGCCCTTTCTTCATGCTCGGACTTCGGTTACATACGTCGTTGTATGCGCCCTTGTCCTCGCAATCGAAAGAACACAATCTGCAACCCTTCTGCTCGGTTTGGAACAAAGTTTATATCATTGAGAAAATGGACATACGGAGAACATTCCGTATGTCCTATTTAATTTGCGTTACGTAGTCGGGACTTGAACGGGCGGAAAAGGTAACTGCTTTGGTTAGGGACGGAAAAGGGGGTAAAGGCATAGAGTGAAGTAGCGGAGTTTGCGGACGGACAGGGTATGAGGAAGGCGGGAAAAGTCGGAGCGTATATTGCGAGCGTGTCGTTGCTGGATAGGTTTCTGGTCTTTATCTTGTGCTGTTTCTCATTCACATAATTTATGCGCTGTTCAGCGGAAAAGCGGTATCTACGCAGATGAATTCCATCGACGTGGTGTTGAGAACTTTTGCCTCTGCGGTGTATGGATATTTTCTGAGCGGAATTTTGCAAAAACGGAAGATTATCTTCTGTCCAAAGCGTACGGAAAGCAGCTCCCGACGACTTATAAATCATCAGACAAAACCGCAAACCGTGCGGTTAGAATAGGGTTTTCAGACCTTTCTCAAGAAAACGGAGAGGACGTGCAGACGGGGGTTGCGCTGCCTGCGAAAGTGAATTTCGGAAGTTCGTTGCAGATACACATCGTGGCGGTTGTGGGACTTGTGTGTTTTATTATCTTGATTGTCGTGCGAAACGTCGAGCCTGCGGGGGAAAATATTGCGGCTCTCACGCAACTGCGCGATATGTTGTCCTCGAGCGTAGGTTTTTTGGCCGGCAGTAAACGCAGTTCCTAGTCCGTGCGGTTAAGCACTTTGTGGTTGTTTGATAGGAAAGCGCTTTTGTGGCGTTGGCGAGATTGGCGGACGGGCGGTTCTCGGGTAAGTTGCCTTATGCGGTGCAGAGCGGTTGAAATAAAGATTTGTTTTTCATTTTGGACAATGCGGGTAGGGCGCGCTTGTCCTTGATATTGCGTGTCTGCGCGTCGTTTTGCGCGATTATTGCTTTCGTATTATATTTATTATATAAAACGTTTGACAGGGGACGAGTTTTTTGGTAAAGTAGACATCGAGCCGCTCGAAAGTGGTAGTTTAAGCGTGGGGTCCCACCACCATTACGGCGAGACTGGTTAGAGGAGGTAGCTATGTACGCAATAGTGAAATGCGGCGGCAAGCAGTACAAAGTCGAGAAAGATATGCTCGTCAAGGTCGAAAAAATCGACGCGGAAGTGGGCGCAAAGGTCGAACTCGAAGTTCTTATGCTTGCTGACGACAAGGGCAATGTGAAGGCAGGCGCAGACGCAAGCGCGGCGAAAGTCGAGGCTGTTGTCAACGCTCAGGGCAAGTTCCCCAAAGTCAACGTCTTCCATTACAAACCCAAAAAGCAAATCAGAAAGCGTCAAGGTCATCGTCAGCCCTATACCGAGCTGAAGATTACCGCAATCAAAGGCTGAAATGACGACGGTCAGGTTTTTCAGGCGCGACGGTAAGTTTGTCGGTGTGAGCTGCGAAGGTCACACGGAGTACGCGGAAAGCGGAAGCGACATCGTTTGCGCGGCGTTGAGTTCGGTAGTGCAGACGGCAGTACTCGGACTTATGCAGGTGGCAGGCATCAATGTCGAATACAGCGTCGACGAAAAGGAAGGCGCGCTCAAAGCGAAACTTCCCGAAAAGTTGACGGAAAGACAATCGCACGATGCAGACGTCATACTGAAAACCGCCTATCTCGGGGCGTCCGACCTCTATGAACAATTTTCGGACTTCATTAATTTGGAGGTACAATAAGATGTTTATAAAAATTCAATTGTTCGCTCACAAAAAAGGAACGGGTTCCTCTCACAACGGTCGCGAGAGCGCGGCGAAGAGACTGGGGGCCAAGCGTGCCGACGGACAATTCGTGCTGGCAGGTAACATTCTCGTGCGTCAGCGCGGCACCAAATTCCATCCCGGCAACAACGTCGGTATCGGCAAAGACGACACACTGTTCGCACTTGTCGACGGCGTGGTGAGATTCGAACGCAAAGGCAAAGACCAAAAACAAGTTTCTGTTTACGCAGACTAATCGCAAAGCCGAGGTAGCCCCTCGGCTTTTTTGTTTATGAAATTCGATATCGAAAAAACTCCGACTTTCAACCTTTCGCAAACCCTCAACTGCGGGCAGGTTTTCCGTTTTCGCGAGGAAGGAGAGAGGACGGAACTTTTCGCGCTCGGACACAAAGCCGAAATAACCGAACGCGCCGACCGCTACGAAGTGGAGTGCGACGACGCCGATTTTTTCAAAAAATATCTTGATTTTGACACAAACTATGATATAATACAGTTGAAAACGCAGGATAAAGGGCTTGTTTCGGCGGCAATCGAATTTGGAAGAGGGATACATATTTTACGGCAGTCGCCTTACGAAACCGTTTTTTCTTTCCTCGTTTCGCAGAACAATCACATTCCGAGAATAAAAGGTATCATCGAGAAGATGTGCTCGGGGCTCGGCAAGGATATGGGCGGATATTACGCATTTCCGACCGTTGACGCGCTTGCGTCCGTCGGGGAAGAGTATTACGCTTCAATCGGCGCGGGATACCGCGCGGCGTACCTTGCGACAACGGCTCGCACGCTTGCGTCCGTCAACCTCGACGACTGGCGCGGACTTCCGACCGACGCTCTTCGCGAAAAACTCGTTGCGCTCCACGGCGTGGGAAGAAAAGTAGCAGACTGCATTCTGCTTTTCGGGTTTAACCGCTTCGACGTTTTCCCCGTCGATACCTGGATACGCAAGGTTTTTGCCGATACGTACGGCGATATGCCCGCCGACAAACTTTCCAAATTACTCGTCGAAAAGTACGGCGAATACTCGGGTTTCGTCCAGCAGTGGCTGTTCTTTTACAAGCGCGAAGAAAAAATATCGCGTAAAGTCTAGACAAATTTATACTTATATTATATAGTATAGATAAGTAAAATCATATTGATAATTGCGGTCACCGCAAGAAAGGAGAAGATTATGGCAACAACTAAAAAGTATGTGGTTCTCGCCGATATCGAGAGTATCAGAGTTCCGTTCGGTGTTTTTGCCGCCGCGCTTGAAGAACTTTCCAACTTCGGCGAAATCGCCGGTTGCAAGTTCTACGGCTATTCCGCAAAACGTACCAAGGATTACGGTGAGTTCATTCAGGAAAACAGCTACGACGCGCTTTCCGCTCTTCCCAAAAAGAGAAAAGGCAAACTCGACCTCCGTCAGGTTATCGACGCTGCCAGACTTGCCCAGTTCCCCAACATCGACGGTTTCTTCCTCATCTACGGCAAGGGCGACATCACGCCTCTCATCTCTTATCTCAAAGGTTACGGCAAAGACGTCATAGCCGGTGTTCTCGAACCCGATAAGAACAGCGCACTCTGCAACAAGGTCATCACCCTCGACCTCAATGCGGCTGTTCAGACCGTTCTGCCCAGCGGCTACAAGAAAGTCGTTCCCGGCGAAGTCGTCGAGAAGCCCAAGAAAGCTCCCGCAGCACCCAAAGCGGCACCCGCTCAGCCCGCGGCACAGGCTGCTCCCGCACAACCCGCAGCAGGCGCAAGTGCAGAAGACGCCCAGTTCGCAATGCTAATGGAGCAATTCAACAAGATTATCGCCGGTTCCGACGAGTAATTTGCTGATGCTTTAATCTAACGAAAATTCTTTAGTGCACCAGCAATGGTGCACTAAAATCAATATTAGAGGTTTTTATGGCTAAACTCACTATCAACAAGGAGGCTTGCAAAGGTTGCGGGCTCTGCGTTACGGCGTGCCCGAAGGGTATCCTCCAAGTCTCGAAAACCGTAAGTAACAATCAGGGCTACTTCGTCGTCGAAGAACTCGCCCCCGAAAAATGCATTGCTTGCGCGTTCTGCGCCACTATGTGTCCCGACTGCGTTATAAAGGTGGAGAAGTAATATGGCTGAAAGAAAACTTATGAAAGGCAACGAAGCAATAGCCGAAGCCGCCATCCGTGGCGGTTGCCGCTTTTATGCCGGCTATCCCATCACGCCCCAGAACGAAATCCCCGAATATATGAGCTGGCGTTTGCCTCAGGTCGGCGGTCACTTCATTCAGGCGGAAAGCGAAATCGCCGCAATCAATATGGTGTACGGTTCCGCAGGCGCGGGCGGCAGAGCAATGACCAGCTCTTCAAGCCCCGGCGTCAGCCTTAAACAGGAAGGCATTTCCTATATCTGCGGTGCCGAACTGCCTTGCGTCATCATCAACATGGTTCGTTCCGGACCCGGCCTCGGCGGCATTCAGCCTGCACAGGGCGACTACTTCCAGGCGGTCAAAGGCGGCGGACACGGCGACTATAAAATGCTCGTTTACGGACCTTGCTCCGTTCAGGAGTGCGTAAACCTCGTCTACGACGCGTTCGACAAAGCGGAAAAATACCGTCTACCCGTTATGATACTCGGCGACGGCATGCTCGGTCAGATTATGGAAGCGGTTACGCTCCCCGAAATGAAAGACCCCGCGACCTTCCCCAAGAAAGAGTGGGCGACCACTGGCGAAGGTTTCGGCGCAAACCGCAGAATTATCAATTCGCTGTACATCGTTCCCGACGAACTCGAAGATATGAACCATAAACTTCAAAAAGTTTATGACAATATGTGCGAAAACGAAACCATGTACGAAGAGTACCGCACCGAGGACGCAGAACTCATCATCACCGCGTACGGCACCGTCGCGCGTATCGCAAAAAGCGCGGTCGACCTCCTGCGTGAACAGGGCGTCAAGGCAGGTTTGTTCCGTCCTATCACTCTTTATCCTTTCCCCACCGCCGCTCTCGACAAACTCGCGGCAAAGGAAAGCGTCAAGGAGTTTATCACGGTCGAACTTTCCATGGGACAGTACATCGAGGACGTCAAACTCGTCGTCGAAGGCAGAAAACCCGTCAAGTTCTTCAACAGAACGGGCGGTAACGTTATGACTCCCGAAGATATCGTCGGGTTCGCAAGCAAGGAGGCGTAATATGGCAGTCGTATTCCAAAAAACCGAAATGCTCACCGACACTCCGTTGCACTATTGCCCCGGTTGCACCCACGGCATCGCGCACAGACTCGTCGCTGAGGCTCTCGAAGAACTCAATCTCAAAGGCAGAGTAGTCGGCATCGCTCCCGTAGGTTGCGCGGTGTTCGCTTACAAATATTTCAACTGCGATATGCAGGAAGCAGCTCACGGCAGAGCTCCCGCGGTCGCAACGGGTATCAAACTCACCAACCCCGACAACATCGTCTTCGCGTATCAGGGCGATGGCGACCTCGCGTCCATCGGTATGGCGGAAATCGTCCACGCCGCGGCAAGAGGTATGAACATCACCGTCATCTTCATCAACAACGCGATTTACGGTATGACGGGCGGTCAGATGGCACCCACCACGTTGCTTGGACAGAAAGCCACCACCTGCCCCGCAGGTCGTGACGCCAAAGTCAACGGCAATCCTATCCGTATGAGCGAAATGCTTGCAACTCTGGACGGACCGAGCTACATTGCGCGTTGCTCGCTTGCCGACGTTGCAAACATCAAGAAAGCAAAGAAAGCAATCGTCAAAGCCTTCAAGAACCAGATGGAAGGCAAAGGCTTCTCATTCGTCGAACTGCTTTCCACTTGCCCCACCAACTGGCATATGTCCCCCGTCAAAGCTCTCGATTACGTCAAGAACGAAATGACGGCGCAATATCCTCTCGGCGTTTTCAAGGAGGTAGAATAATATGGAAAAAGTCATAGTCGCAGGTTTCGGCGGACAGGGCGTTCTGTCCCTCGGTCAAATGCTTGCTTATGCTGCAATGTATGAAAATATGGCGGCAACTTGGCTTCCGTCCTACGGCCCCGAAATGCGCGGAGGTACGGCAAACTGTTCCGTCGTTCTCGACGAAAAGGAAGTGGCGTCCCCGATTATCGCCGTTCCCGATTGCCTGATTGCAATGAACACCCCCAGCCTTCTCAAATTCCAGGACAAGGTCAAGGAAGGCGGACTGGTCATTATCAACAGTTCTCTGATTTCCGAGAAATGCAACCGTGACGATGTCAGAGTGTACTACGTCGAAGCAAACAAAGTCGCGCACGAAGTAGGCAACGACAAAGCGTCCAACCTCGTCGTTCTCGGCGCGTACATCAAGCTGTCGGGCGTGTTCCCCAAACAGGTCATGCTGGACACCATCGCAAAAGTATTTGCGTCCAAGCCCCAGTTCATACCGTCTAACCAGGCTTGCTTCGAAGCAGGTTACAACCTGTTCTGAAATCAGACGACAAATCGAATGTCAAATAACAAATCCCCGCTTTTCGGCGGGGATTTTGATTTTGTGTCAAAGGGTAGCGGGGGGGGGGTAATGTTCGCCTCACATGAAAGTGAATATCATATTCAAGGTTATAAGCGTAAACATTATCACAGTTGGTGCAAGAATTCTGTTGCGCGTAAACCATGCCCGTGGTTTTATGTCTTTGTGGTTATGAAAGAATAAGCCGAGTATGTGGTTATAATAAAAGTCGGCAAAATATGGCAAAAATGCAAGCAATGCGGCTCCTAAGAGATATAAAAATCCCATTAATATTTCAACTGCCACGACGACAGAATTATGAAACGAAAAATTTGTGAACGCACAGATTGCGCTCATGATATATGCCGCAAGCATAAGAATAAAGGAAAGGATTCGCTTTGGGACTTCATTGGATTTCATTGCAATATCCTCCCTTTGATCGATACGAGTCGTATAAAGAACCGTTGACTTCCTCCTGGTATGTTCGCAAACTCGAATTCAGTGGTTACGGTTGTTTCCTGATTGGCTGTAAGTATACAGTCAAGAGTCACTTCTTTGGTGACGAACTGGCTCATGCAAGTTATTTCGAAAACGGCAGTCAGAACTATCTTGTTTTCACTCGTAGAGCGGACTTTGAAGCTCATGGTGCATTTTTCATCGTATACCTGCGCGCTAACGTCATTTTCATAATCGAGATATTTGGCGTAGTTGTCTTCCGTAAGTTTAGTAGCCATTATACCGGGCATAACTGAAAAAGTGAATATGGTGACAATAAGGCAAATTACGAAAAGAATTACAGCAAATCCAAGTGTGAAGTTGACCGAAACGGCATTTTTTACAACATCCGGAGCACCTGATTTGAGATCAAAATTGCTGCCTTCGTCAAAATTCGGCGTTGGATCGTCGTTGTTCAAATAATTGTTGTTGTCGTTATCGTCCTGATACATTGGCGGTCTCCGCAACTTTGTTGTTACGGTAGATGCAAAAAGTCATCGTGTAGCCGCTGTCCGTAACGGGTTCCGATTCCTCGACGAGTTCCCATTCGGGTTTGTTGTCGAGGTTTTCGTAAAAGACTTGTGCGCCGCCTGTTGCGCGCACTTTTGTTATTATGGCTTCCGAGCAATAGGGCAGAAGTGTACGGTACATCATTGCGCCGCCGATTACGTAAACTTCGTCGGCGGGATATTCGGAAACCTTTTTGAGAAGTTCGTCGAGCGAACGAACGAGAATATATCCTTTTTTTTCGGCGTCTTCGTCTTTGCCGTCGGGATTGAGCACGATATTGACGCGGTTTTTGAGGGGCATGCCGCCCGGCAGAGAGAGCAGAGTGTTGCTTCCCATCACTACGGTCTTGCCGCGCGTGTTCTCGACGAAATGCCGCATATCGGCTTTAATGTCGAAGAGCAAATCGTTGTTTTTTCCTATACCCCATTCGGAGTCCACTGCAACAATACTTTTCATATTTTTCCTTTACCTGACGTTTCCGACGCAGATTTCGGTGCCGTTAAACCGCGACCTCGATTTTGTCTTTGAGCGGCGTCCATTCGTAGCCTTCGAGCTCGAAGTCGTCCACCGTGAAATCGTAGAAATTCTTGATTTCGGGGTTCATCTTGAATTTCGGTGCGTTAAACTGCGGATTTTGCAATATTTTCTCTACAATCGGTACGTGGCGGTCATAGATGTGTGCGTCCGCTATGACGTGTACGAATTCGCCGACTTCCAGTCCGCTGACTTGTGCCATCATATGAACGAGCACGGCGTATTGTACCACGTTCCAGTTGTTGGCGGTAAGTGTGTCCTGCGAGCGTTGGTTGAGTATGGCGTTGAGACGGTTGCCCGTCACGTTGAACGTCATAGAATACGCGCAGGGGTAGAGGTTCATTTCGTGCAGGTCGGCGAAATTGTAGATGTTGGTCATAATTCTGCGCGACGACGGGTTGTTTTTGAGGTCGTATATCACGCGGTCGACCTGGTCGAATTCTCCCTCGGGATAGATGTGTTTTATGCCGAGCTGATAGCCGTAGGCTTTGCCTATCGAGCCGCTTTCGTCCGCCCAGCTGTCCCAGATGTGAGAGTTGAGGTCGTGCACGTTGTTGGACTTCTTCTGCCATATCCAGAGCAGTTCGTCGATTGCCGCTTTGAAGTTGGTTTTGCGCAGGGTTATAATCGGAAATTCCTCCGCAAGGTTATAGCGGTTGACTATGCAGAATTTCTTGACCGTGTGCGCGGGCGTTCCGTCCAGCCATTTGGGTCTGACGGGCAGGTCGGTATCCCATACGCCGTTGTCGATTATGTCGCGGCAGGTGTTGATGAATATCTTGTCGGCTATGCTCATATCGTTTGGTTTCCTTTGTTGTACGTGCCTTAAACGCGTTACAGCACGAGTTTGGAGTTGATTTTGCGCGCAAGGTCGCGGGGCAGTTTGACTATTCGTCTGTCGTAGGTGACAAGTCCGTTGATTTCTTCTTCTACGTCGCTCACCTGCGTGTATACGGTTGCGGACAATCCTTTTGCAATGAGCGGGATAATCTGTTTCTCATAGAGTTTTTCGTAGGCTTCCGCGAACTTTTCGGGGGTCTTGAACATCTTGTATCCGAAGAGTTTGTTCGGGCTGAACATATGGTCTTCGGTGGGAAGAGAGAAGCCGCCGAATTCGCTGAGAACTATACAGCGTTTGTCGTTGGGAAGACGAACGGGTTTGAAGTAGACGTGCAGGCTTTTGAGCTGGCTGCTGTCTTTGCCCTGGTCGTTCCAGCCGCTTACGCTGTCGATTATGCGCGTGTTGTCGAGGGCGCGGAGTTGCTTGGTGATTTCGACGGAGTCGAACTGTCCCCAGCCTTCGTTGAAAGGTACCCATACCGCAAGCGATACGCAGTTTTTCAGGCGTTTGACGGTTTCTGTCATCTCGTTCACGTATTCGCGTCTGCCTTCTTCGTCGGCGCGCGCAAAGAACTTGTAGTGGTTGTCCTTGACGTGAATTCCGATAAAGGGCAGGGCGCCTATTGCGAGGAAATTGTACTTGCTTCCGCCCGACACCATATCCTGCCACACGAGTATTCCTTCTTTGTCGCAGTGGTAGTACCAGCGCATAGGCTCGATTTTGATGTGTTTGCGTATCATGTTGAAGCCCATGGATTTGACGAGTTTGACGTCATATTCGAGGGCGGCGTTGGAGGGGGGAGTGAGCATTCCGTCCGACCAGTAGCCCTGGTCGAGTACGCCCGTGTGGAAGTAAGGTTTGTTGTTGAGAGCAAGTCTGCGGTAACCTTTTCTGTCCGTGATTACGGAGAACTTGCGCATACCGAAATACGAGCGGACGATGTCGTCGCCGACTTTGACAGCAAGGTCGTACAGCTTGGGATTTTCGGGCGACCAGAGTTCGTATCCGTCGAAGTCAATGACCGCGGTATCGCCGAAACACTTGTGCGCTTTGAGCAGTTTGTTGCCGTCCATAATGACGACGTCCGCACTCTGTGCATTGCCTTCGATATCGAGTTTGACAACCAGTTTGTCGCGGTCGATGTCGGGGAGAATGGTCATATCTTTGAGATATGTGGCGGGGACACTTTCCATCCAAACGCTTTGCCAGATGCCCGATTGCGGAGTATACCAGATTCCGCCGTGGTTGATGCGCTGTTTGCCGCGGGAATGGTATGAAGTGTCCGACGGGTCGGTGACTACGACTTCAAGTACGTTGGTGCCGACTTTGATTGCGGACGAAACGTCGAACGTAAATGCCGTGTATCCGCCGACGTGAGTGCCGAGTTCGCAGTCGTTGAGAGTGACAGTGCAAACGCAGTCCACCGCGTCGAAATGCAGGAAAGTGTGTGCTTTCAGGAAAGACTGTTCGACGTCGAATTTAAGACGGTAGCAGAGTACGTCGTCGGGCATAATCTGCATACCCTCGGGGAGACCCGACAGCAGGCTTTCGGGAGAGAAAGGCACGAGAATTTTGCCTTGCCATCCGGGGAAACCGTCGTTGCGGTTGAAAACGGCGTAATCCCAATAGCCGTTGAGCGTTTTGTAACTGTCGCGGGCGAACTGCGGACGGGGATATTCCGCAAGCGGAACGTCGCCGACTTCAAAAGGTGTTCTCAAACGAATAGTATTCATAATCCCTCCGATTCACAATCACAGTAAATAGAGTATACCATACACGCGCGCGTATCACAAGCGCGAAAAGAATTATATCGACAAAAAACGTAAAATTAAAACGGGCATAGCCCGTTTTAGATTATGTTTTGCTTATGTGTCGAGCCACTTAACAGCGGTGCGAAAGTTCGTTTCGGACGGCGTTCCGATTATTTCGCGCTTGCTTTTTAAACGACGTTTTTGTACGGAAAAGCCGTAATTTGCGTGTTTCGGGTCTGTCTGATGCGGCAATTTGAGCGGAGTTCAGCCGAGCGGAGTTCAACCGAGCGGAACTTCGTCGAGCACTTCGCCGTCGAAACTTTTGAGCCGGACTTTCTCCTCGGTGAGGACAGCGTAGCTGTGCGGCGTTCCGTCAAAGGGTATTCCCACAGAACCGACGCAGAAGTATGTCACACCGTTGACTTCCTTTACGGACGGTTTGTGGAAATGTCCGTAGAATACCAGGTCGCCTTTTTTAGCGCCCGTAGGGGGATTGTCGGGGTTGACTTTGTGTCCGTGGGTGAAGAATACCGTTCTGCCCGCCCATTCCATGGAAAAGTCGCCGATGATGGGGAAGTTGGAAATCATTTCGTCAACTTCGCTGTCGCAGTTGCCTTTTATCACGGTGACAAAACTCATTGCATCGTTGAGCAGTTTTGCGACCTGCATGGGCGCGTAACCCTCGGGCAGGGGATTGCGGGGACCGTGGTTGTATGTGTCGCCGAGCAATATGACTTTGGTTTCGGGGTTTTCGGGGAGTGCGGCGTCAACGATGGAAAAGAATTTTTCGAGGTTGACGGCAGAACCGTGAATGTCTGACGCTATAAAAAGTCTCATATAATCTCCGTTGTGTTCAGGGTGTGTATCAAAGTTTCCGAGCAGTTAAAAAAAGGATTTCGCGTCTTTGACGCGCTCGTCCGCATTTTTATGCTCGGATTGAATGACGTTATCTGTCGTAACGGTCGCGGTCGTAATCGCGGGGGTATCCGCCGCGGTCGTCGTAGCCTCTGTTGTCATATCCGCGGTTGTCGTAACCTCTGTCGTAATCGCGGCGTTCGGGATAGTCGCGGCGTTCGTAGTCGCGGTAGCCTCTGTCATAACGGTCGCGGTCGGCGTTGTAGTTGCGTTCGCGGTCGTAGTCGATGTTCTGCTTGGAGTCGTGTTTCATAGCGCGTTTGTCGTATCCGCGTTTTGTATCGGACGACGGTTTGAATATGAGCAGAATTATGAGCAGAGCGGGAACGGCTATGCCGATTATGAGGATAATGCGCAGAGTTTTGGAAGGCGTGCCTGCGGTGAGGTCGCCGTTGCCGTCTACGACGGGGGGAGTGGTGTTGAGTTCGGCTCTGCGCGCCTCTGACACGGGGTGATAGGACACCGTGAAGGCATTGAAACTGTCAAGCGGTGCAGTGCCGAAAAGTACGCCGGAGTCGCCTTTCTGCGCGGAGAAATACACGTCGGCATTTGCGTTGAAACCGAGGAAACGCAGCGTATAATCGGACGACGCGGAGTCAATGACCGTATTGCTGCCTGCGGTTACGGATTTGCCGTCCTTTATCGTTACGTGCACGGAAGGGGCTTCCACTCCGTTGGCGTTCGCGGGCAGGGTGTTTACGATGTATTCCGAAACGAGGTTTTTATTTACGGAAAGTCCGCTGTTTTCCGAACCGTAATAGAGGTTGTAATAATCTGTCAGAACGGCGTTTTCCTTGACTTTGTAGTAGTAGCTTTCGATGAGGAAGAAAGCCGTTTCGCCTTTGCCGATGTTCACCACGGGGATTTCGGTGTTGCGGGGAGTTTCGTTTGCGACAAGGCTTTCGTCGGAAGGCGTGACGCAGATGTACACGAAACCGTTGTCGTCTGCGTATGCAACGTCGGCGGCGGCGAACCCTGTCGCCGTCAGCGCGAATACCGCCGTTATGATGAGTAATGCCGTCACCAGAAATTTTTTCATACCCATAATATACAATAATTATAATCAAAAATAAAGTCTTTAAGCACATTTGGATTGAAATTCGCTTTTATCCCATTTTTCGACTTTCGGTTTTTGCCCTTCGACGACTTGGCAAATACAGCGGCTCAGAACGCGGATTTGTGACATAAAAGTTTGATTTGCGCATTTTCTGCGGCTAGCATTTGGGTATGAACGAGCGGGAACTTGTAATCGGAATACTTGCAATAGAACGGGAGGCGGAGGCGAGAAAGACTTCGCCTCTCCGTCTGTATAACGCGGAAAAAGTGCATCAGAAGCAGATGGAATTTCACAGATGCCCGTTGAAAAACAGATGGGTTTTCGGCGGCAACCGTTCGGGGAAAACGGAGTGCGGAGCGGTGGAAAGCGTATGGCTTGCTCTCGGCGAGCACCCCTACAAACCCAACCGTCCCGACATGCAGGGGTGGGTTGTCAGCCTGTCCCAACAGGTGCAGAGGGACGTCGCGCAGTCCAAAATTCTCAAATATCTGCCGCCCAGACGTATCGAAGACATCGTTATGGTAAGCGGCAAAAAAGGCGCGCCCGAATACGGAATTATCGACCATATCGTTGTACGCAACGCGTTTGGCGGTCTGTCCAAAATCGGGTTCAAGTCCTGCGACCAAGGGCGTGAAAAGTTTCAAGGAACGTCGCTTGACTTCGTGTGGTTTGACGAAGAGCCGCCCAAAGACGTTTACGACGAATGCCGTATGCGCGTGTTCGACCGCAGCGGATACGTGTTCGGGACGATGACGCCGCTCAAAGGGCTGACGTGGGTGTACGACGAAATCGAACTCAACGAAAGCCGCAACCCCGAAGTCTGGTGCACGCATATGGAGTGGAAAGACAATCCCTATCTCGACCCTGCGGAAGTCGGGAATATGCTTGCGGTGACTTCGGAGGAGCAACAGCAGTCGCGAAGGTTCGGCAGATTTTTTGCGGGCGAGGGGCTTGTGTATCCCGAGTTCGACCCCGAACGTCACGTGATAGACCCGTTCGATTTTCCGAGAGAGTGGCAGTGCGCAATCTCCATCGACCCGGGACTCAGCAACCCGACCAGCTGTCACTTTTACGCGGTGGACTACGACGGGGCGATTTACGTCGTGGGCGAACACTACGAGAGCGGTCGCGACATCGACTATCACGCTCGGAAAATAACCGAACTCGCCGACTCTCTCGGCTGGCACAGGGACTCGTCGGGAAGACTGCGCGCGCTTATCGACAGCGCGGCGTCACAGCGGACGCTTGCTTCCGAAAAGAGCGTGGCGGAGCTGTTTGCCGAACGCGGCATTTTGGTCAATACACGCGTAAACAAGGATTTATACAGCGGAATACAACGCATAAAGTCGTTGTTTTGTCAAAATCCAACGCGCATTTTCATTTTCAGAAACTGCGTGAACATGATACGCGAACTCAAAGGTTACTGGTGGGGCGACGGCGACAGACCGAGAAAAGTCAACGACCACGCTCTCGACGAGCTCAGATATTTTGTTATGACGCGACCTGCGCCGTCTTACCCCGCCTTGCCCGAAAAAACGGTCATTCAGAAGGATAAAGAGAGCTTGTTCAGAGCCATCAGGAGGTCAAACTTATGGACGACGAAATTCTGAAAACGCTCCTGAAAAAAGCCACGGGTTACTCCCACGACGAGGTTCAGGAAGAGTTTTCGGTGACGCCCGAAGGCGATATGGTGCTGACCAAAAGAAAGGTCACAAAAAAATATTATCCGCCCGACAGCTCCGCGCTCAAAACCTATCTCGAACTCGCGTCCGACCGCGGGTTGCAGGATATGAGCGACGAGGAACTCGAACGCGAAAAGAAAAGGTTGCTTGCCGAACTTGCCGAAACGGTTTCGATGGGTAAGGCGCCGACGGGCGGGCAAAAGTCCGTCGCGGGCAAAATACAAAACAAAATCGGGAAACCGAAAGGAGATAGCGATGTCAAAAACGGAAAATGAACTTGTGACTGCCGTTCTCGGAGATTTCAGGAAAAGGCAGGAAAACAGACGGCCTATCGAGCTCAACTGGCGGCTGAATATGAATTTCGTCATAGGCAATCAGTTCGCCGAGATTTCGGCGCAGGGGGACGTCGAGGAAAGGGGCAGGCAGTATTTCTGGCAATGCCGCGAGGTGTACAACCACATTGCGCCCATTCTGGAAACCAGACTTTCCAAACTTGCAAGAGTCAAAGCGCAGGCAAGCGTACGTCCCGCCACGCCCGACGAGGACGACGTGGCGTCTGCGGAGATTGCAGGCAAACTCATTCGCGCGGTTACGGCGGAGAACGATTTTTCGGAACTTCTCGGACTTGCCAACACGTGGAGCGAAGTCACGGGGTGCGCGTTTTACAAAATAACGTGGGACACGGCAAAGGGTATGGCGCTTACGGACGACGGCAGTCTGCGCGAAGGCGACGTGCACATATCCGTTTGCCCGCCTTTTGAGATTTTCCCCGAAAACATAGCAGTCAGCGACCTTGATGCTCAGCCGTCTATTATGCACGCGAAAGTGCTCGGCGTCGACGACGTGAAAAAGATCTGGGACGTAACCGTAGACGGACGGGACATCAACGTGTTCTCTTTCGAGAATGCGGACGTCGTAGGAGGTTTCGGATATCACGCCACCGTGCCCAAAGTCGTCACCGAAAAACGCGAAAATGCCGTTCTCGTAATCGAAAAGTACGAGATGCCGACGTCGGAATATCCCGACGGCAGGTTGATTATCGTTGCGGGCGACAAACTGGTGCACGTCGGCAGTCTGCCTTACATAAACGGAACGGACGGCACGCGCGGATATCCTTTTGCACGTCAGGTGTGTCTTGAAAACCTCGGCAATTTCTTCGGCAGCAGCGTTGTGGAAAGGATTATCCCCGTTCAGCGTGCGTACAACACGGTCAAGAACCGCAAACACGAGTTTATGAACCGCATTGCAATGGGCGTGCTTGCAGTCGAAGACGGAAGCGTCGATACGGACGTACTCGAAGAAGAGGGACTTCCGCCCGGAAAAATCCTCGTTTACAGGCAGGGCAGCAATCCGCCCGTGATGATGAATGCGGGGCAGGTGCCCACCGAGTTCGGCAGAGAGGAAGAAAAACTGCTCAACGAGTTCGTGATGATAAGCGGCGTCAGTGAAGTCACCACATATTCGCAGGTTCCGTCCAACGTTTCGTCGGGTACCGCAATTTCTCTGTTGCTCGAACAGGACGACACGCGCATATCGCTTACCGCGGACAGCCTGCGCGATGCGGTCAGAAGAATAGGCAAGCACATTATCCGTCTTTACAAACAGTTTGCGGGAGTTACGCGTATGAAACGTATCACGGGCGACAACGGAGAGGTGGAAATCGTAGCGTTCAACGGCAACAGACTTAGTTCGGAAGACGTGGTATTCGACACAATCAACGAAATCGAGGACACATTGTCGGCGCGCAGGGCAATGGTTTACGACCTTTTGAAGCTGGGGTTGTTCACCGACGAAAACGGAGCTATGTCCGCGCGCACCAAAACCAAGTTGCTCGACATTCTCGGGTTCGGCAACTGGGAACAGTCGCGCGATATCGATGACGCGCACATCGACAAGGCAAGTCGCGAAAATATGGAACTGCGTACGAAAGAAGTTTTGCCCGACCCGCTCGACAATCACCAACTGCACATAGTCGAACACACCAAACTGTGCGTGTCCGCAAAGTGCGCGGGGAACCAAAGTTTCCACGAACGCGTGAGCAAACATATCAGCGAACACAAACAGTTCGCGTCGCTCGACACGGGAGTTAAGGAACTCCAAAAACAATTCGGAGGTATTGACGGTGAGCAAGGACAAATCTGAAAAGAGCAACGCAAGAATAGCCGACAGACTGAGTGCGGAAGAACTTGCGGCAATACGTGCCGCTCTCGAGGGCGGCGAAGATGCGGAGCAGTCGCAGAACGCAGTGCCCGACGGTGAACAGCCCGACGCGAACGGAAAGAACCGAAACCGTGACGCCGCAACCGAGGTTTCCGAAAGGGACACGGACGGCAAGGGAACGGATTTCACCGAAGCGGGAACGGGCGTCAAGGGCAACGACGTCGGACACGCCAAAGAAACGGAAACAAACGGACAGAACGGAAACGGAAAGTCTGTCACAGGCAAATTCAGAAACCCCGAGGAGCTTATGCGCGCGTACACCGAACTCGAAAAGGAGTTCACGCGCCGTTCGCAGAGGCTTGCGGAGGCGGAGAGGATGCTTGCCGAAAAGGAAGCGCCGTTCGAGCCTACGGCGGAAGAGTGGAAAGGAGCGGTGGACAAGTTTTTCGTCGAAATCCCCGCCGCGAAGCCCTTTGCGAAGGAGATGGCGAAAGAGATTATGAGCCATCCCGAACTCAAATCCGACCGCAACTGTCTGACGAACGCGCTGGTGCGCGTGCTCGCCGCGTCATTCCGCACGCCGGAGCAAATGCTTTCCGACGGACAATTCCTGCGTGAACACGTGCTGACCTCAACCGCCGTAAAGGCGGCGGTCGTGGAGGGCTATCTCAAAGGGCTGCGCGAAGGACAGCCTCCCGTGGTTATGCGGGACGGCGGACAGTTCGGCGTGGCTCCGAGAAAGGTCCCGAAGAGCATCGAAGAGGCGGGCAGTCTCTTTTTGAAAGATACGGAATAGGAGAATTTTATGGTTACACTCACAAATGCGGACAAAGCATTAAAGACGTTTTATCTCGGCGTTTTGGCAGACCAACTCAATGTCGGGATAAATCCGCTGCTCGCGAAGATAGGTCAGACGGGCGCGGACGTATGGGGCAAAGAGGTCAGAAAACTCGCGCCCTACGGCATCAACGGCGGCATAGGTTCGGGCGGCGAAACGGACAGTCTGCCCGCAAGCGGCGGCAATAATTACGCGCAGTTCACCCTCACCCTCAAAAACCTTTTCGGAAGGATTGAGATTTCCGACAAAGCGGTGAGAGCGTCCCAGAACAGCGCGGGCGCGTTCGTCAATCTGCTCAACGCGGAAATGGACGGACTGCTCAAAGCCAGCAAGTTCAACTTCGGGCGTATGCTGTACGGCGACGGCAGCGGACTCATCGCGACCACGGTGGAGAACACGGGCGCGTCCAACGACGTCGTGACCGTGGACAGCGTCCGCGCGCTTATGGAAGGTATGACGGTGGACGTCTACAATTCTTCCGACGCAAAGGACAACACGGTGAGCGGCGCGCGCATTCTTTCCATAGACCGCGACGCAAAGACGGTGAAGCTCAGCATCGCCGCGTCCGCCAAAATCGGCGCGGGATACAAAATCTACGTCCAGGGCTCGAAGGGCAACGAAATCACGGGGCTCGAAGCGGTGTTCGGCGACACTCCCACCATTTACGGGCTCAACCGCAGCGATTACAGCTTCCTGAAACCTTACGTCAAGAACGTGACGGGCAAGGTCACTCCCGGTGCGATACAGTCCGCCATCGACGTCATCGAACAGGTTGCGGGCGGCAGCATCGATTTCATCGTCGCAGCATTCGACGCAAGACGCCAGTATGTGGATTTCCTCACCGAAAACCGCACCAACCTCGATTATATGAACCTCGACGGCGGCTATAAGGCGCTCTCTTACGCGGGCATACCCTTCGTCGCGGACAGGTTCGTCGCGGACGGCACGGTCTATCTGCTCAATTCCGAGGACTTCAAGCTCCATCAGCTCTGCGATTGGAGATGGCTGGAAGGGGAGAGCGGCAGCGTCCTGCACCAAATCCCCGGCAAGGCGTCTTACAGCGCGACCCTCGTCAAGTATGCGGACTTGCTTTGCGCGCGTCCCATGGGACAGGCGAAACTCGTCTTCGACGGTTCGGACTCCTCTTCGTCCGGCACGTCTTATTACACTGTCACCTTCGACTCCGCAGGCGGCAGCGACGTCAGCCCGCAGATAGTGCTGCCGGGCGGCAAGGCCGTCAAACCCGCCAATCCCACCAAATCGGGAGTGGGCTTCGTGCAGTGGGAACTTGACGGAGAAGAGTACGACTTCGACACGCCCGTGAATTCGAACATCACTCTCACGGCGACTTATCTGTGATATGAGGGGCCTTATTCTTGTAGAACACGACCTGTACTCCGTGGCGGACAGGCTGAAAGAAATCGACCCGAGATACGAGCTGTTTTACAACCCCGCGCTCGGGAGATACGAAATCCACGTTTCGGGCGCTCTGCAAATGACCGTGCAGGGCGGGGTGCCGGACGCGCGCACGGTTGCGCGC
>OHQG01000370.1_pt1 | contig 24663 bp, 15 predicted proteins | sample 1577871 | NCBI WGS metagenome assembly OHQG01 (sample SAMEA3879604, study PRJEB24766) | human gut metagenome | biome: human-associated habitat; feature: feces | place: USA | collected 1985/1987
GAACGGTTGGTTATCCAGCACTTTGAGTCTCTGCCCCGCCCTGCAATCTTACTAGCAGACGGTATGCAAAACTCACTGGCCGCCGCTCTCGAAATCTCATCCTGGCTACGTGGCCGGGGTATGAAAAGTGAAATCCTCCACGGAGAACTACCCGAAATCATCAAACGTATCTTCGTACTCCACAGTAACTTCAAAGCCCAACGGGCACTTTCCGGATCGCGTATCGGCGTAATAGGCTCCCCCTCTTCCTGGCTTGTTGCCAGCAATGTAGATTACCTTCTCTCCAAACGGCGCTGGGGAATTGAATACACCGACATATCCTTGGAACGCGTTTACGAGTATTACAATCAGATCACAGATGATGAAGTGGGCGAAGCCTGCGCTGCTTTTGCCGGTAAAGCGCTTGCCTGCCGCGAAGCTACACCGGAGGATCTGATAAAAGCCATGCGTCTGTATCGCGCCATTAAACGGATTGTGGAAGAAGAAAAACTGAGCGCACTCACTCTGAGTTGCTTCAAGCTCATAGAACAAACCGGAACCACCGGATGCCTCGCTCTCTCCCTATTGAACGATAACGGTATCATTGCCGGATGCGAAGGTGACCTGCAATCTGTCTTTACCCAACTTGCCGTAAAAGTGCTGACCGGCAAGGCTTCGTTCATGGCAAACCCTTCCATGATCAATGCACGTACCAACGAAATCGTACTTGCTCACTGCACCGTAGGTATTGCACAAACCGAACAATACATTATCCGCAGCCATTTTGAAACTGAAATGGGCATCGGCATTCAAGGAATCCTGCCTACAGGCCAGGTGACACTGGTAAAATGTGGCGGAGAATGCCTAGACGAGTATTACCTGAGTACAGGCACCTTGACCGAGAACACCAACTACATCAATATGTGCCGCACACAGGTACGTATAAAAATGGACACACCGGCAGAGTATTTCCTCAAAAATCCATTGGGAAACCACCATACCCTGATACAGGGGAATTACGAAATACTGCTGGATGAATTCCTGCAAGCGAACGGATGCAAAAGAGTTGAATAATACTATTCATTAAAATCGGGTACACGTACTGTAAAGCGTGTACCTTCTCCTAATTCTGAAGATACATTTATTTCTCCTCTGAAACGCTCTACAATAGTCTGGCAGATACTCAGTCCTAGACCGGCACCTTGCGTAAAGCTATCCACTTTATAGAAACGCTCAAATATGCGTCGCTGGTTTTCTTCTGAAATGCCGCTTCCGGTATCTTCCACAAAGAAAACGGTATAGCCCGGATCTTCTGTCTGGAAACCGAAAGTGATAGAGCCTTGAGTAGTGAACTTCTTGGCATTGTTGATGAAGTTGTTAATCACCTGTTTCAGACGGACAGAATCCGTTACTATCGATTTACTCTCACCTTCGGGCAGCTTCATAACCAGTTCTACTCCCTGAGGCATACTCAGACGCTGAGAGTCATAGATCTGCTGCATCACAAACGTGAGGTTGTATCCGGCAAAACGGAAGTCCATTGAACCGGACTCGATACGGGACAGATCGAGAATATCATTAATCAGTGCCAGTAATAAGGTACAGTTCGTATTGATCGTATCCACAAACTGTTTCACTTCTTCAGGACTGAATGCTTCGATGTCCTTCAGCAAGTCGGAGAAGCCGACAATAGAATTCAACGGAGTACGGATTTCATGGCTCATATTGGCCAGGAAGGCCGACTTTAAGCGATTGGATTCTTCGGCAAGGTCTTTGGCTGTTGTAAGTTCCTGCTCCATCTTCTTTCGGTTGGTGATGACAAGCGACGAGCCTACCAATGTCAATGGCTTTCCATCCTCATCACGGGCTTCTACGGCAGCCTGTGCCTCCACCCACTCCACCTTGTGCAGGTTGTTTTTCTGCACATTGACGATGCGGTATTCTTCTTTTACTTTTTCCGCCCGTCCTTCTATCAAGTCCCGGTATGCCTGTTTCACCCGTTCACGGTCTTCCTTGAAGATTTTAGCGAAATACTGCGAATCGGGTACAGACAGCTGTGAGTCTTCCACCTCCTGTTCGTCAGTGCTCAGTTCAATCGGTTTATTGATATCACACAAGATCGTTTTGCTCTTCAGATCCCACTTCCAGGGTACAATGTTGGCAACATCAAGAGCCATCGCCAGTTTACTGTTGGTAGCACTCAGCTTTTGCTGTGCTTTGTGCAGTTCTGTACTATCCAGGCAGAAAATATCAATCATATTCCCCTGATGGGTTCCTTTCAATACCACATCGTAAAAAGTATCGATAGCTTTAAAATAGTAAGGAAATGTAATAGCTCTTTTCTCAGTCAACGCCATCTTGGTGAAATGCAGGAATTCGGGCATGGATTCCGGGAATATTTCACTCCCTTTTCTACCTATGACTTCTTCCTTACGATAGAACTGTTTCTCAAATTCAGAATTTACATTCCGGTAAATCAGTTCAATGGGATTGCCATTCTTATCAGTCACCAATTCTTCCTGCATATAGAGCAAAGGCATGTTGTTCACCAGCATCTTGTAAGTAGTCATTGCATCTATTTCGTTTTCCTGTGCTTTCTTTAATGCATTCAGATTACGAATACGGTACAGAAAAAGCAATGTAATAAGCAAAATAGAAAAGATAGTTCCCAAAATGAAATACCGGTAATGCTCCCAAAACGTAAGTGGTTTATTCAGAAAACGGGTGTTGGCAGGACATGCGGAAAGAGAAAACCCATTACGCGCCAGTATTTCATAATTAATAACAGGTGCCCCATCTGTGGGAATATAGCAAGGAATATGACGTGCCTGTTTATTTTTCAATACATCCGAAATGGTTTGAATCAATGCCGCATCATACCGATCCTGATTGTAAGTATATCCACCCAACATACCTTCTTTTCCACTGGTTATATTTACCATGCTAAGAGAAAAGATAGGGACGGAAGTAGCAGCTATAAGCTTGTGAGAATTAGTGGCTAACATACTGTTACCGGCAAATGTGTATTTGTAGAACCATGAAGCGAACAGAATTCCCGTCATTTCAGTATCTACGAAATACAGAGAATCCAACAACTGATTGGTCGTCATATTTTCAGCAGACCAGAATCTATACTTGATTTCCGGATATTTCGTATTTAGTTCTTGCTGGATAAGTGCAGAATTGTCTTGATTGACTTTACGCCCGTCACCTATAAATATAAACTCTTTCATGCCGGGAATCATCTGTTTCATTAGGCGAATGTTTTCCGGGATATATAAATCGGCATACAGATAAACTAAATTGTAGGGATCAACTAAGTAAGAGAGAGGAATCCGTTCTTCCGGTGTGGAAGGCCGCCTGTGGATATAAGCTTCATAAGAATCCAAATAATCTTCCTGTGCACAAAGCACAATGGGAATATCTCCCCAGACTTTTCTATATTCATCCCGCAACAACAATGCCGAATTTCCCAGCAATAACAGCATACGTGGAGAGTGATCTTTGTATTTATCGAATATATTACGTTTGGATTCTTCCAAAATAGAATCATTTTCAATCAATAGCATATTCAAATGCTCTACATAGAGAGTGATTTCAGGGTCCTTTTGAACGAATTCCGTAACGTTGGAAATGAGCCGGCTACTCCAGGGAGATGCTTCCGTATATGAGTTTATACAAAGGATATAACTTTTATCATCTATTGCATCTTTTTGTGCAAAAGCAGAAAATACAAATAAGAAATAAAAAAACAGAAGTAGAAGATATTTTTTCATCTGTACCGGAAAAATTTTATGTTATGCGAAATATTTTACTTGTTTTATTTTGCAATACAAAAGTAGAAAAAAAAGACGAAATATAACTTATATAAAATAGAAAAGAGAACCTTTTTTCTATAAAAAGGTTCTCCATTATCGAAATCAGACGTATCTATAACTACTTTCGCATCTTTTCCCTGCTATAGGATCGATGTCCATAGATCACAATTACCACAAAACAGATGAACGGAAGAATGAATGACAAGTTCACAGCAGGCATACCCAGCAATGTACCACAATCTATGATGCTTGCCTGAACTGGCGGTAACACCGAACCTCCGAGAATCGCCATGATCAATCCGGCAGCACCGAACTTAGCATCATCGCCCAATCCCTGCAAAGCTATACCGTAAATCGTAGGGAACATCAGAGACATACAGGCGGATACTCCCACGAGGCAGTACATTCCACAGATATTCTGGAAACTAATTACCCCCACCGTAAACACGCAGGCTGCAATAGCCAGAACTTTCAGTAACAATCCCGGACTGAGATACCGCAAAATAAACGTACAGATGAAGCGGCTGGCACAGAAGATAATCATAGCTACAATGTTATATTGCTGTGAAAGCACTTCCGCGGCTTTCTCTTCCATCCCTTCAGACATGAAGAAGCGTGTGCCGTACTGAATGACAAATGTCCAGCACATAATCTGCGCACCTACATAGAAAAACTGTGCGATCACTCCTTCGCGATAATGATGTATACCGAATATGCGTTTCAATGTAGGCAGGAAATTGATACCATGAGACTGATCGCCATTCTTCGGCATCTTCACCATACGGATCACAATCAGCATAGCCAGAATGACAAGCCCGATAATCAGATAAGGCGCAATCAGTACCATCAGGTCCGAATCACGCACAGCGGCAAATTCCGTATCCGAAAGCCGACTACGTTCCACCGTATCCATCGGGTTCAAACGATTCTGGATAAAGTTCATCGCCACGTACATACCCAGCAACGAACCCATCGGATTGAAAGACTGTGCCAGATTCAACCGGCGGGTGGAGGTAGCCTCATCGCCCATAGAAAGGATATAGGGATTACAACTGGTCTCCAGAAACGAAAGTCCGCATGTCAGGATAAAGTAGGCTATAAGGAAGGGATAGTAATTTCCCGTCAGCATGGCGGGATAGAACAGGAATGCACCGATAGCATACAATCCCAGTCCCAGCAGTACCCCTGCTTTATAGGAATACTTGCGGATAAAAATAGCCGCAGGGAATGCCATGGCAAAATATCCGCCATAGAAAGCCACCTGCACCAGTGCCCCGTCAGTAACACTCATACGGAAAATCTTGGAAAAGGCTTTCACCATCGGATTCGTGATATCGTTGGCAAAGCCCCACAAGGCAAAGCAACTGGTGATAAGAATGAACGGAATGAGGTAGCTTACTCCGTCTTTACTGATAATGCTGTTTTTCTTAGTGTTGTTCTTCATGGTAGTTATTTCTTTGGCTGGGATTAGTCATAAAGGTGGAAAATACGCTCCATCGGCTGCCATTTCTCGGCAGCTGTGGAACCGGGTTTCACAAGCTGGAAAATGGCCATATAGTCTTCCCATTCCTGTTGTCGGGGCAAGGAAGCGAGGCGCTCCATAGCTGCATCCCAGTCAAACCCTACAGGCACTTCGACTATCATAAACAGGCGGGTGTCCAAAAGATATATTTCCATTTCCAGAATACCGGCCTCACGGATACCGGCAGGTATTTCGGGCCAGATAACCCCTTGGCTGTGTCGGCGACGATATTCGGCTATCAACTGCGGATCGTCACGAAGTTCCAGTGTCCGGCAGATACGCTCCACCGGCTGATGATGCTCTTTGGCGGGATAACGTTTGATTGATGTGTCCATAGTAAATCAATATTGAAACGCAAATAAACATAGATTTTAGCAGATTAAAAAATGATACGGTAATTATCTACGCAAAGCAGTGTTTATCCGCGTTCCGGCTAAGTTATTAAATAAATTCTTTGATTTCTTCACGGCTGCCGATCTCTCCTTTGGCAATGGCCTGTACCAGGATATTGCCGATAGCAGTGGCCTCTACAGGTCCGGCATAGACGGGAATACCCAAAGCCTCGGCTGTCAGGCGGTTCAGCAGTGAATTACGGCATCCGCCGCCGATGATATTAAGCTGTTCTATCGGAGCGGGAAGCAGACGGTTCAGCTGGTCTATTCCTTGCTTATAGCGCAGGGCTAGTGATTGAAGTACGCAACGCACTACTTCACCGTAAGTTTCCGGTATAGGCTGTCCGTGCGCTTCGCAATACTCCGCAATGGCTTCTTCCATATCCACAGGGTTCTGAAACATCTTATCATCCACGTCAATGACAGATGGAATATCCGCAGATTCGGCGGCAGAAAGCAAGAAATCGTACCCACATCGTTCTCCTCTTTCTTTCCATTGCGCTATAAGACGTTGCAAGATCCAGAGGCCCGTGATATTCTGAAGGAAACGGATCTTACCGCCTATCCCGCCCTCATTGGTGAAGCCTGCCCGGCAAGCTTTTTCCGTGAGGATAGGCTCATCCAGTTCAACGCCCAGCAAAGACCATGTACCGGAACTGAGGAAAGCACAACGGGATTTATCCACCTGTGTCGAAGGAATCGCATAAACAGCGCTTGCCGTATCGTGCGAACCGACAGCTATGACATCCACTTCATCCGTCAGACCAATTTCTTCGGCAATCTCCCGTTTCAGTTTGCCACGTACCGTACCGGGCATCACAATGTCTCCAAAGAGATGCGCAGATACTCCCAAACGCTGGATGAGCGACTGATTCCAGGTCCGGCTATGCGCCTCAAGCAGTTCGGAAGTGGATGCAATACAATATTCATTATTTGCCACCCCTGTGAGGAAGTAACTGAAAAGATCGGGCATAAACAGAAGACGGTCTGCAACTTCCAATTGCACATCACCGCTTTTCTTCATGCTGTAAAGCTGAAAAAGTGTATTGATGGACATCACTTGTATGCCGGCCTCGGAATAATGCCGGACAAGGTTTCCACCGAAAAACTCTTCCGGCAAACCATCCGTCCGCGGATCACGATAGCACACAGGGTTTCCTAGCAAATTACCGTTACGGTCTATCAATCCAAAGTCCACGCCCCAGGTATCAACGCCAATGCTCCTGATACGATATCCCTTGCGCACCGCTTGCCGGAGTCCGTTCTTCATCTCATCAAACAGAGCAAGGAAATCCCAGTACACATGGTTTCCCATCCGCACCTGGCGGTTCGGAAAGCGGTACACCTCTTCCAGTTTCAACGTACCCTGGCAGATGGAACCGGCCATCACGCGACCGCTTCCACCTCCAAAATCTACTGCCAGATAGGTATTCATCATTTAGTCTTCTTTCCTAAAATGTATGTTTCAAGATCATCGATCTCTTCAGGAGTAAGTACGGTGTAGTTTCCTCCGGACTGGATAATGATGCGGCATGCCATTTCAAAGAACCTAGCGCGTTCAAAAGCCTGGTCGAAGTCCTTGCCACACACCACCTGTCCATGTTTCAGCAAGAGGACGGAATTATGATCTTTCAAAGCATCAATTACTCCCTGTGCCAATTCTTTCGATCCCGGACGATAGTAAGGAACTACCGGAATCTCACTTCCCACATGACAGGGGATCTCCGCTGTTACGTTGAAGTTCGCAGGACGATTCTTCATACATGCCACAGCCGTGGCATAGTGTGACTGGAAATGCAGGACTACATTCACATCCGGACGCTCACGAAGTACTCCCAGATGGAAACCGCTCTCCATAGAGGGTTTCACTCCATTCAATACTTCTCCTGTGGAAAGGCGGCAGACAGCTACTTTTTCTTTAGACAGAGAAGGTACCCATGAACCTGTTCCGGAAAGCAGGACTTCGTCACCAATGCGCCAGGAGATATTGCCGCTACTGCATATTGTCAATCCGGCATCTCCTACCCGATGTGCTTGGGCAATGAATTGTTCTATGTGATCGTTTGTTATCATGTTTTGTTTATCAAATAGTAATTATTAGTATATCAGGTATTATAGAGAAGTATCTATTTATAGATTGGTCCGTACGTTGTGCAAGCTCTGTAATCAGCTCCCTCTTTATCCATACCGAATGCATTCCAAGCAGCAGGACGGAATATCTTCTTCTCATCCACATTGTGCATACAAACAGGAATACGAAGCATGGAAGCCAGCGTAATCAAATCCTGACCGATATGTCCGTAACTGATAGCACCATGATTGGCTCCCCAGTTATTCATTACCGAGTACACATCTTCAAATGCCGGTTTATCACAAAGACGGGGCACAAACCAGGTAGTAGGCCAAGTACGGTCCGTACGTTCATCCAGCAGCTTGTGAACTTCCGGATCAATCTCTACCGTCCATCCCTCAGCAATCTGGAGCACGGGACCGAGGCCTTTTACCAGATTCAGACGGCTCATCGTCACAGGCATGCCGCCTTTAGACAGGAAGTTGGAAGAGAAACCACCGCCACGGAAATAATCACGGTTAGCTGGATACCAGGTGGTAGCTTCAAGACATTTCTCCATTTCAACCTCGGAAATTTCCCAATGAGGTTTCATGGCAGGTTCACCCTGTGCATTTGTTTGCTGGCCTGTACCGTCCAGAGTGGTAGCACCGGAGTTAATCAGATGAATAATGCCATTAGCTGCCAAACCGGTCAATTCCTTACCCGTAACACGTTTCACAGCTTCAGGACTCCAATATGTACGCACGTCAGAGAATATCTGTGCACGGTTTGTCAGCAAATGGCCGAAGAGCATGGCTACACCGTTGCAGGCATCGTTTTCAGTAGCTACTACGTATGCTTCACGGATACCGTTCCAGTCGAAAGAAGTATTCAGCAGAGCTTCGGAGTAGTCACCATTCGGATAAAAATCCGTCCATTGGCGTTGTCCCTGGAAACCGGCGGCAATGGCGTTGTGTCCAAGTGCTTCTTCCTTGAATCCCATTTCGCAAAGTTTCGGATTACCTTGTATAAGGTCGCGCATGATAAGGGTCATCTTCACAATAAACTCCCAATCTTCGTCTTTTTGCTCACGGGTCTTGGTCTTTGCGGGGATATTGAAATCCTTGCCCTCATTTTTCTTGCAATACTTTTCTGTCCATGCCATCGCTTTAGCAAACTCTTCCTTATCATAGATACCTTCAGTCATGCGACGGATAATTTCAGTCAGGTCTACAGATTCGCAACGGATGCCCAGATATTCCTGGAAGAAATCCGGATTCACAATAGAACCGGCAATACCCATGGATACGCTACCCATCGACAGATAAGATTTTCCGCGCATGGTTGCTACTGCCTGTGCGGCACGTGCAAAGCGAAGCAGTTTTTCTGCAACGTCGGCAGGGATGGAATTGTCATCCAGATCCTGCACATCACGTCCGTAAATGCCAAAAGCAGGTAATCCTTTTTGTGCATGTCCTGCCAGTACAGCTGCCAGATATACAGCTCCCGGACGTTCCGTACCGTTAAATCCCCAAACAGCTTTCGGATAATACGGATTCATGTCCATAGTCTCGGCACCATAGCACCAGCAAGAAGTCACTGTGATAGTAGACCCCACACCTTCGCGTTCAAACTTCTCGGCACAAGCCGCGCTTTCGGCTACGCGGCCGATGGTACTGTCTGAAATCACACACTCCACCGGACTTCCGTCACCATTCTTCAAGTTACTGGTGATCAACTCGGCTACTGCTTTAGCCAGATTCATTGTCTTTTCTTCAAGGCTTTCACGTACGCCACCCTGGCGGCCGTCGATAGTGGGACGAATCCCGATTTTCGGATACTTTTTCATGCTATCATTATATTTGGTTAATAAAACATCATCTATGCTGAACTGTGCTGAAACCAGTTTATAAAAAAAGGCTATAAAGAGCCTCTTAAATTTACTTCCGTCGGCAGACAAACCTGTATGGGTTTGCCACTCAAGATGAAATCTGCCGTCAGGATTCCCATCTTTTGCCAATCAACACTCATCACTGTTATTCCCTTATCAATCACTTCATAAGCCGGCGTATCATTATAGGCTATCAAGCCGAAATCAACGCCACACGTCAAACCTGCCGCACGGCTCTTCTTCACAATCTCCACCACATCCACCTGACGGATGGCAATATAGGCTTCACCGGAATGAACTTCCCTGTCGTCCAAAGTCTCTATTACCTCACATTCCAATTGATGATCTGCACAATATTTCCTGAAATAATCGCACGTCTCCTTGGGATGCTTACTTTCCCGTGCCAGAAACAGGATAAGCTTGCGATAGTTCTGCAACCTATCCGACAATTGAACCATAGCTGCGTAAAAGGCTTCACCGAAGTCCTGACAGATATATGAATATTCCCGCTTATCAAACTGCCCGAAATCAAGCAGCAACAGGCGGGAAGAGTCTATCTTATAGAGATAAGGAGAAATCTTTTCATTATCGAAGTTCATTACCACGTACTTATTATAACGGCCAATGGAATCGCGAAGAATAGCATTGAACAATGCTTCGTTATACTGATGAAACCACAGGTCTACCTTATAACGCGTGGAAAGACGGCGGATGATACTGTTATACAGCGTATCTTTAAAAGGTGAATATTCATCGAGCAGCAACAGGATATTTTTCTGACGGTTCACCACATAGTAACCTTTACCAGGGGTAGAGTCGATAATCCCCCGCTCCTTCAGATCAATAAAAGCTTTAAAAACCGTGTCGCGGGAAACTTTATAATCGTGGCTCAGCTGATTGATGGAAGGCAGGGCGGTATCCGTCTTGTAACGTCCCATGGAAATGTCCTGACTGATCAAATCAGCCAGTTGTTTTACCTTCGTCGTTTGTTGCCCGAAAATTGTTTTCATATTGCGTATACAGGTTTAATCAAAGTAAGGATGACACAGGTAGCTGTGCTGAACTGTGCTGGTACAAAGAAAGATTATTTATTCTGAATCAGCAAGAAATAGAGATATGTTTTGCAGCATATAAAAAGCAAAAGCCCCGTTACATCTTTGCAATGTAACGAGGCGCTATCACTTTGTTATACAGAGATTATTTATACTCCGCCCACGATTTAATTGCCAGATCATCCAGCGTCATCGTACAGAAAGCATTGATAAAAGCACTTGCCAGGCGAGCATTCGTAATCAGCGGAACATTCAGGTCGATGGCGGCACGACGAATCTTATATCCGTTACTCAACTCACCCGCAGTGAGGTTCTTCGGAATATTCACCACCATGTCGATCTCCTTTTTGTGCAGCATATCCAACGCTTGCGGCTGTTGGTTAGTCTCACTGGGCCAATACACCTGCGTATTCTCCACCCCGTTTTCCGTAAGGAACTTACTGGTACCTCCCGTTGCAAAGAGCTTATACCCTTTTTGCTGAAGCAGGCGGGCAGCGGAAAGCATTTCCACTTTCTGTTTCGGTGTACCGGTAGAAAGCAGGATATTCTTCTTCGGTATGCGGTAGCCTACAGAAAGCATAGCCTTCAGCACGGCACAAGACGTATCACTTCCGATACACCCAACCTCACCTGTAGATGCCATATCCACACCCAACACCGGATCCGCTTTTTGCAAACGATTGAAAGAGAACTGGCTTGCCTTGATGCCTACATAATCCAGTTCAAAGAGATTCTTGTTCGGCTTCTCCACCGGAAGCCCCAGCATGACTTTCGTAGCCAGTTCAATCAGATTTATCTTCAACACCTTGCTGACGAACGGGAAACTACGGGATGCACGCAAGTTACACTCAATCACCTTGATGTCATTCTCACGAGCCAGATACTGGATATTGAACGGGCCGGAGATATTCAACTCCCGTGCAATCTCACGGCTGATACGCTTAATACGGCGTACTGTCTCCACATAAAGCTTCTGTGGCGGGAACTGGATGGTTGCATCACCGGAGTGCACACCAGCAAACTCGATATGTTCGGAGATGGCATAAGCCACGATCTCTCCGTTCCGTGCCACGGCATCCATTTCCACCTCCTTAGCATGTTCAATAAACTGGCTGACTACCACAGGATGTTTCTTCGATACATTGGCTGCAAGTTGCAGGAAACGTTCCAATTCTTCCTGATTGGAACAAACGTTCATTGCAGCACCTGAAAGCACGTATGACGGACGCACAAGTACCGGGAAACCCACTTCTTCCACAAACTCGTTGATGTCATTCATGCTCGTAAGCTCACGCCAGCGAGGCTGGTCTACTCCGATACGGTCCAGCATGGCAGAGAACTTCTCACGGTCTTCGGCATTGTCTATGCTTTTGGCGGAAGTACCGAGTATAGGCACCTTCTGCGCATCCAGACGCAGGGCAAGGTTATTCGGTATCTGACCACCGGTAGAAACAATCACCCCGTGGGGATTTTCCAGTTCAAGGATATCCATTACCCGTTCGAAGGTAAGTTCGTCGAAGTAGAGGCGGTCGCACATATCATAGTCCGTAGATACGGTTTCGGGATTATAGTTGATCATAACGCTGCGATACCCCTCTTTACGAATGGTATTCAGTGCCTGCACACCGCACCAGTCAAACTCTACGGAAGACCCGATACGATACGCACCGGAACCGAGTACAACGATGGATTTTCGGTCGCCGAGGTAATGAACATCATTAGTGATGCCACTATACGTCAGATACAGGTAATTAGTCTGTGCAGGATATTCGGCAGCAAGAGTGTCTATTTGCTTCACCACAGGGACAATGCCAACGCTTTTACGATAATTGCGTACATAGAGGATACCGTCTTCCATGTCTCCTTCATAACCGATGGCACGGGCTATCTGGAAATCGGAGAAACCTTGTACCTTGGCTTTACGCAGCAGCTCGGTAGATAATGAAGAAATTCTTAATTCCTCATTTAATGCGTGCAGCTCTTTGCTGGTGTTCATGATATTCATCAGCTTCTCCAGGAACCACTTATCGATCTTCGTCAGTTCGTGCACCTGATCAACGGTATATCCGGCACGGAAAGCTTTGGATATGACGAAGATACGCTTGTCCGTTGGTTCACGGAGCGCCTTGTCTATATCAGAAATAACAAGTTCCTTATTTTCCACGAAACCATGCATCCCCTGTCCTATCATACGCAGGCCTTTCTGAATGGCTTCTTCAAAAGTACGGCCGATGGCCATTACCTCGCCTACGGACTTCATGCTGGAACCCAGTTCCTTGTCTACACCATGGAACTTACCCAAATCCCAACGGGGTATTTTGCAGACCACATAGTCCAATGCAGGTTCAAAGAAAGCACTTGTGGTTTTTGTTACAGAATTCTTCAGGTCGAATAATCCGTAGCCAAGACCGAGTTTTGCAGCAACGAAAGCAAGCGGATACCCCGTAGCTTTAGACGCCAGAGCAGAAGAACGGCTCAAGCGGGCATTTACTTCTATCACTCTATAATCTTCACTTTCAGGATCATAAGCATACTGCACATTACATTCTCCTACAATACCGATGTGGCGAATGATACGGATAGCAAGTTCGCGCAACTTATGATAATCGGAGTTACTGAGCGTCTGTGACGGAGCGATAACGATGGACTCTCCCGTATGGATGCCCAGCGGGTCGAAGTTCTCCATGTTGCAGACGGTGATACAGTTGTCGAAGCGGTCGCGCACCACCTCATACTCCACTTCTTTCCATCCACGCAAGGATTTTTCTACAAGCACCTGCGGGGAGAAGGAGAAAGCTTTCTCAACCAGCACATCCAGTTCTTCTTCATTGTCACAGAAGCCGGAACCCAGTCCACCAAGCGCGTATGCAGCGCGGACAATCACCGGATAACCCAATTCGGCAGCAGCACGACGAGCGTCAATGGCGTTTTCTACGGCTTCACTCTTAATAGTCTTTACGTTGATTTCATTCAGCTTATGCACAAAAATCTCACGGTCTTCCGTATCGATAATGGCTTGTACGGGAGTACCGAGAACTTTTACGCCGTATTTCTCAAAAACTCCATCTTTGTAAAGGTCGACACCGCAGTTCAGTGCCGTCTGTCCGCCAAAAGCGAGCATAACACCATCCGGACGTTCTTTTTCGATAACTTTCTCTACAAAATAAGGAGTGACAGGCAGGAAGTAAATCTGGTCGGCAACGCCTTCCGAAGTCTGCACAGTAGCGATGTTCGGGTTGATAAGAACGGTGTAGATACCTTCTTCTTTCAAGGCTTTGAGTGCCTGGCTGCCGGAGTAGTCGAACTCACCTGCCTCCCCGATTTTCAGTGCACCGGAACCGAGTAGCAGGACTTTCTTTATATTGTTTTCTTTCACGTCAATAATTATTAATTACTAATTACAAATTACTTTCAAAAATCACAAATGACTAATTACCCATTACAAACAAGTAATTTGTAATCAGTAATTTGTAATTAACTTCACGAACTCATCAAACAAAAACTCCGTATCCGTCGGCCCGCTGGCAGCTTCTGGATGGAATTGTGCAGAGAACCAGGGATTCCGTTTATGCTTTATGCCCTCATTAGACCCGTCGTTCATATTGATGAACAGCGGTTCCCAATCTTCCGTCAGCGTAGTGTTGTCCACTGCATAACCATGATTCTGCGAAGTGATGAAGCAACGTTCCGTACCCACCATACGCACCGGCTGATTGTGACTGCGATGACCATATTTCAGTTTGTATATCTTTGCTCCTCCTGCCTTGCTCAGCAACTGATTGCCCATGCAAATACCAAAAATAGGCAGTTTTTCATTCTTCATTGCCCGACGGATATTCTGCACCGCAGCATCACAGGTATCCGGATCACCCGGGCCGTTACTGATGAAAAGTCCGTCGAACTCCAGTTCATTATAATCATAGTCCCAAGGCACACGGATGACTTCCACATCACGCTTCAGCAGACAACGAAGAATATTGGTCTTCACTCCACAATCGAGAAGCGCTACGCGCTTCAATTGACAATTGACAGTTGACAATTGACAATTAAGCTGTGCTGCAGGGGTATCAATGCTGAAACGGCGAGACTCATTTCCTTTATATACAATAATCTCTTTGCAACTCACCCTATCGACATAATTGATGTCCTCATAATTGTCAATTGTCAATTGTCCATTGTCAATTTCGTTTTCGACGATGTCGAAAACGATGCGCCCCATCATCACGCCATGTTCGCGGAGCACCTTTGTCAGCTCACGCGTATCGATACCTGTGATGCCCGGCACTTGTTCGCGCTTCAGCCAATCGGCAAGACTTTCTGCTGCATTCCAATGGCTGAAGTCCTCACTATAATCACTTACAATGATGGCTTCCGCATGGATACGTTCGCTTTCCATAAAGGTGGCCAGCCCATTCGGTTCGATAGTGAAAGGCGGCACACCGTAATTGCCCACCAACGGATAAGTGAGCGTCATCAACTGTCCGGCATACGAGGGGTCAGTCAAGCTCTCGGGATACCCCGTCATGGCTGTGTTGAAAACCACCTCTCCCGCTACCGGCTTTTCGTAGCCAAACGACTTGCCGTGGAAGCGGCTCCCGTCGTCGAGGATAAGAGTTACATTTCTCATCTATATATTTACGGTTTAACTATTTGCTATTTACGATTGAGATTACTTCTTCTTGGCGATAACGTTCTACAATGACATTCTTCAATCGTAAATCGTACATCGTCAAATCGTACATCTCAAAATTGATATACTTGTTCTATATAGTCAATAAAGGCATTATTCAGCATCTTCACCCCACCTGGTGTAGGATAATCACCGCTGAAATACCAGTCTCCCCGATGATTGGGACAAGCCTCATGCAGCCCCTCCAACGGTTGGTATACGATTTCCACCTTCGCCTTTGTTCCGGCAGGTGTCAGCAGTTCCACCATCTTGGCGGAGATTTCCTCGTCAGTGAAAAGTGCATAGATATCCTTCACATAGTTCACCATTTGCTCCTTCGGCAACCCTACCTGGTCTTTCGATTTGCGGTAGGCAGCGGCAATCACATCTTTCATATCCCGGTCTTTCAGTAATTCGATGGCAGCTTTGAAAGCGATGAATTCACTCATCTTTGCCATGTCGATGCCGTAATAATCGGGATAACGCACCTGCGGGGAAGAAGAAACAATCACAATCTTCTTGGGACCCAAGCGGTCGAGAATACCGATGATACTCTGTTTCAGAGTGGTTCCGCGTACAATGGAGTCATCGATAATGACAAGATTGTCCACACCCGGCACCAGACTGCCATAGGTGATATCATACACGTGCGCAGCCAAGTCATTACGGCTGTTTCCTTCTGCAATAAACGTGCGCAATTTGATGTCCTTAATGGCTACCTTTTCGCTACGGATACGGCGGGAAAGTATTTGTTCCAGCTCCTCCAGATTGGGGCTATGTCCCAGGGAGGCGATCTGTTGCACTTTCTCTTCATTCAGATAATCATCCAGTCCCTGCAACATACCGTAGAAAGCAACTTCCGCCGTGTTCGGGATGAAGGAAAAGACGGTATGGTCAAGGTCTTTATTAATGGCTTTCAAGATATTAGGTATCAGTTTCTCACCCAATAGTTTACGTTCTCTGTAAATATCCACATCACTGCCGCGTGAGAAATAAATACGTTCGAAAGAACAGGGTTTCACCTCGCGCGCTTTATTAATTTGGATGGTGCGCAGCTTGCCTGTCTTGTTAATCAGCAAGGCCTGTCCGGGCATTAATTCCTTAATGCTGCCTGCCGGCACATTGAAAGTGGTTTGTATCACAGGGCGTTCGCTGGCAAGCACTGCCACTTCATCATCCTGATACCAGAATGCGGGACGGATTCCCCACGGGTCGCGCACGGCAAACGATTCAGCCCGCATATCACATAACCTCCGTCCCACTCCTTGCTCGAAGTACGCAGCACGTTTGCCAGGTCCATATGATCTTCTATATAGTGAGTCACACCCATACCTGTCAATCCTTCCGCTTCGGCAAGATTGAAGAGGCGCTCCACTTCACGGTCCAGTCGGTGTCCCACTTGTTCCAGCATGATGTACGTATCGGCATACTTCCGCGGATGCTGGCCAATGGCAGTGATACGCGCAAAGATCTCATCCACGTTCGTCATGTTGAAATTGCCGCAAAGAGCGAGGTTCTTAGCCCGCCAGTTGTTACGCCTCAGGAAAGGGTGCACATAGGAAATTCCGCTCTTTCCGGTAGTAGAATAGCGCAAGTGCCCCATGTAAGCCTCTCCCGCAAAAGGAAGGTATTTCTTAGCGTAATCCACATCATGAAGCTGCTCTTTTGTCAAATCCTTAAAGTTACTCTGCACCGTACCGAATATCTCGGTAATGGCGCCCGAACCGAGTGCACGCTCACGGAACATATACTCCTCACCGGGATTTGCTTCCAGCTTTACGCAAGCCAGACCGGCGCCTTCTTGTCCGCGATTGTGCTGCTTCTCCATCAGAAGATAGAGTTTGTTCAAACCATACATCCATGTGCCGTACTTCTGTTCATAGTATTCCAGAGGTTTCAGCAAGCGTATCATGGCAACGCCACATTCATGCTTCAGTTCTTCCATCCGATTTATTTACTATTTGACGATTTACTATTTACTATTTGATAGATATGTTGTTCACTCTACCGTGACGCTCTTTGCCAAGTTTCTCGGCTGATCCACATCCATCCCCTTGCATACTGCGATATGATACGCCAGTAACTGCAACGGTACCGTAGTAATCAACGGGTCAAGACACTCAATTGTTTCCGGTAACTCGATACAAGTATCGGCAATCTTGCTGATGACCGTATCCCCTTTTGTCACCAAGGCGATCACTTTGCCCTTACGTGCCTTGATTTCCTGTATATTGCTCAATACTTTCTCATAAAGCCCGTTCTGTGTAGCAATCACCACTACCGGCATTTCAGCATCTACCAATGCGATAGGCCCGTGCTTCATTTCAGCAGCCGGATAACCCTCGGCATGGATATAAGAGATTTCTTTCAGCTTCAACGCACCTTCCAGGGCTACGGGATACGAATATCCGCGTCCCAGATAGATAAAGTTATGCGCATACGTGAAAATCTTGGAAAGTTCTGCAATGCTGCCGTTCAGCTTCAGCACTTCTTTCATCTTATCAGGAATGCGGTTCAGCTCCTGCACGATGGCAAGGAATTGCCCCTCATCTATCGTATTCTTCTCTTTGGCAAGCGTCAGCGCCAGCATAGTGAGCACTGTCACCTGTCCCGTAAATGCTTTGGTGGAAGCCACTCCGATTTCAGGGCCTACGTGGATATAAGAGCCCGTATGCGTAGCCCTCGGAATAGACGAACCAATCGCATTACAGATACCATAGATAAATGCCCCACGACTCCGCGCCAGTTCCACAGCTGCCAGTGTATCCGCCGTCTCGCCACTTTGCGAAATCGCAATCACCACATCCTTACTGTCTATCACCGGATCACGGTAACGGAATTCCGAAGCATACTCCACTTCCACCGGAATACGGCAAAGACTTTCTATCAGATGCTTTCCGATAAGCGCCGCATGCCAGGAAGTACCGCACGCCACGATGATGAAACGTTTGGCTGCCAGCAGACGGTCTTTGTTATCAATCACTGCGGAAAGCACCACATTTGTACTTTCTACATTGATACGTCCGCGCATACAGTCATGAATACAATCGGGCTGCTCAAAAATCTCTTTCAGCATGAAGTGCGGATAACCGGCCTTTTCCAACTGCCCCAGGTTCAGTGCCACCGTCTTCACTTCGTGCGGACATTCCACATTTTTCAGGTTCACCACCTTCAGTTTCTCTCCGCGATGAATGACAGCAATCTCTTCATCTTCCAAATATACGACTTTATCTGTATATTCCACAATCGGCGTAGCATCCGAAGCCAGGAAAAACTCATCTTCACCGATACCCACTACCAACGGGCTACTCTTGCGAGCTGCTATAATCTCATCCGGATTGTCCTTATCCAGCACGGCAATGGCGTATGCGCCGATTACTTCACGCAACGCTAATTGCACAGCAGTCAGCAAATCTGTATTTTTGGATTTCTGGATGAATTCTATCAGTTGCACCAGTACTTCAGTGTCCGTACTGCTTTTGAATGAATAGCCTTTGGCCTGGAGTTTTTCTTTGAGAACGGCGTAGTTTTCGATGATGCCGTTGTGGATGAGAGCGAGATGTTCGGAAGAAGAATAATGAGGATGGGCATTAGCGGAGCAAGGTTCCCCGTGCGTAGCCCAACGGGTATGGGCAATTCCGATGTTACCGGAAATATTTTTTTGAGTAACGAAAGTTTCCAGTTCCGAAACCTTACCTTTCGTTTTGTACACATTCAACTGTCGGTTATCACTGATTAATGCTACCCCTGCACTATCATATCCGCGATACTCTAATCGCTTCAATCCTTTGATAAGAATGGGGTAGGCTTTCTTTTGACCAATATAGCCTACTATTCCACACATACTAATTAATATTTGGTTTTGCGCTGCAAAGATATAAAAATCCGAGAACATAAAGTTAATGTTTTGCCTATTTATTTATCAAAAGAATAGAAAAAAGATATTTTCTTGTCAAAAAGTTAAAGAAAACAAACTTATTAAAGCAAAAGGAGACATTTTACAATCTCAAAGCAAGTAGTGGAAATTTGGTTTAATATCGAAAGGAAATCGAGGATTTTCATTGTAATCCGACAGAAATAGCTAAAAGGACGGGATCGAAAGCAGAATAACCCATAGACGCTTTGGTTCTTTAGTAATCAACAATATAAAAAAACGACTATCAAAACTTATGAAAAATATGTTCGGTGAGTATTAATTCATATCTTTGTCACAGTGTTTTGAATGTATAAGTTTCGAATTTTGCAACTTTAAATAGCAGTTACAATTATGATTAGAAAAATTAAAGTTACAGATTATCCACGTTTGATGGAAATTTGGGAAAGTGCAGTATTGAGTACACATGATTTTCTTAAAGAGGAAGATTTTCTATACTATAAGGAACAACTTCCAGTATATTTTCAGTATGTCACTCTATTCGGATTCGAACAAAAGGGAGTCTTAATCGGATTCATGGGAATTGCAGAAGGAAATCTTGAAATGTTATTTATTGACAATAATTATCGAGGCACAGGAATAGGGAAAAAATTAATTACTTATGCCATAAATAATTTGCAAGTAACTAAAGTCGATGTGAATGAGCAGAATATTCAAGCTGTCGGTTTTTATAAATATATAGGCTTTAATATATATAAAAGGTCAAATACGGACGGAGAAGGTAAAGAATATCCTATTTTACACATGCAGTTGTAATCTCTGTTCAATATAGAAACAGGTTCTTAGTAGTAGATCCACCGTCTTTCGAGTATCAGCAAGCATTTCAATACTACGGAGATCATATAGAGATACTACAGAACTGATAAAAACATGAAAACCGATTGCCAAAGCCTACGAATTTGGCAATGTGCCAATATGGCAATTTGGCAATATACGAAACCATCAGTCTCCCCATTTATTACAATACGAATAATAACACGGACAAAAACTTTCATATTAAAAGAAAAACACACCATTTTTATATCATATTAAAACAACCCTCACTCAAATACGTTTTTTCACAAATTACAAACACGAATTTCTTATATCATTTTGAAATTATTTATATATCTTTGCTAAACATTTTGATAGCAAAATAGGTATTACCACAAAATAAAGTAAACCAAAATGAGAAAAGAAGAACTTTTTAACAACAAAACAAAAGTACAACCCTATCAACGACAGCCCAGGCAGTTGGGCTTGTATGATGCAGAGAACGAGCATGACGCTTGTGGTGTCGGTATGTTAGTGAACATCCACGGAGGCAAGTCACACGAACTGGTGGAGTCTGCATTGAAGGTGTTGGAGAACATGCGTCATCGGGGTGCCGAAGGTGCGGATAACAAAACCGGAGACGGTGCCGGCATCATGCTGCAAATTCCGCATGAGTTTATTCTTTTGCAGGGTATTCCTGTTCCCGAGAAAGGGAAATACGGTACAGGCCTTCTCTTTCTGCCGAAAGATGAGAAAGACCAAGGTACTATCTTAAGTATCATCATCGAAGAGATTGAAAAAGAAGGATTGACATTGATGCACCTGCGCAATGTGCCCACCTGTCCCGAAATTCTGGGAGAATCGGCACTTGCCAACGAACCGGATATCAAACAGATTTTCATCACCGGATTTACGGAAAGCGAGACAGCCGACCGTAAACTCTATCTCATAAGAAAAAGAATAGAAAACAAAGTACGCAAATCGGATATTGCCACGCGCGAAGATTTCTACGTTGTCTCCCTATCCACGAAGAACATCATCTATAAAGGTATGCTCTCTTCACTGCAACTGCGAGGCTACTTCCCCGATCTGACAAACCCTTACTTCACCAGCGGCATAGCACTGGTACACTCCCGCTTCAGTACTAACACCTTCCCTACCTGGGGACTGGCACAACCGTTCCGCCTCCTGGCACACAATGGCGAAATCAACACCATCCGCGGCAACCGGGGTTGGATGGAAGCCCGTGAAAGCGTGCTCTCCTCTCCCGTCCTGGGCGACATCAGGGAGATACGCCCCATCATTCAGCCGGGGATGAGCGACAGTGCCTCACTGGACAATGTATTAGAATTCCTCGTTATGTCAGGCCTCAGCCTGCCGCATGCCATGGCCATGCTGGTGCCGGAATCTTTCAACGAAAAGAACCCCATCAGCGAAGATTTGAAAGCATTCTATGAATACCACTCTATCCTGATGGAACCGTGGGATGGCCCTGCCGCCCTGCTGTTCAGCGACGGGCGTTTTGCAGGCGGTATGCTCGACCGTAACGGATTGCGTCCTGCACGCTATCTGATAACGCACAACGACATGATGGTAGTTGCCAGCGAAGTGGGCGTGATGGATTTCGAACCGGGAGACATCAAAGAAAAGGGACGCCTGCAACCGGGTAAGATACTACTGGTAGATACCGAAAAAGGCGAAATCTACTACGACGGAGAATTGAAAAAACAGTTGGCCGAAGCCAAGCCTTACCGCAGTTGGCTGGCAACAAACCGCATCGAACTGGATGAGCTGAAAAGCGGACGCAAAGTCCCCCATAGCATAGAGAATTACGAGAGAATGCTGCGCACCTTCGGCTATTCTAAGGAAGATGTGGAGCGGCTCATCGTCCCTATGTGTACCACAGGTGCCGAGCCTATCAACTCAATGGGGAATGATACGCCGCTTGCCGTACTCTCCGATAAGCCGCAACTGCTGTACAACTACTTCCGCCAACAGTTTGCACAAGTCACCAATCCACCTATCGACCCTATACGCGAAGAACTGGTAATGTCACTGACGGAATATATCGGTGCCGTGGGCATGAACATTCTGACACCCAGCGAAAGCCATTGCAAGATGGTGCGCCTCAACCATCCCATCCTGAGCAACGCACAACTGGATATTCTTTGCAACATCCGCTACAAAGGTTTCAAAACGGTGAAGCTGCCCTTGCTGTTTGAGGTAGCAAAGGGCCGTGCCGGATTGCAGGAAGCGCTCACAGCACTTTGCAAGCAAGCGGAAGAGTCCGTCAGTGAAGGGGTGAACTACATTGTATTGAGCGACCGTGATGTGGATGCCACTCATGCGGCTATCCCCTCCCTACTGGCAGTAAGCGCAGTACACCACCACCTGATTTCGGTAGGAAAACGTGTACAGACGGCATTGGTAGTGGAAAGCGGCGAAATACGCGAGGTAATGCACGCGGCCCTGTTACTGGGATTTGGCGCCAGTGCCCTGAACCCTTACATGGCATTCGCCGTGATCGACAAGCTGGTGGCGAAGAAAGAAATCCAGTTGGATTATGCCACAGCCGAAAAGAAATATATCAAATCCATCTGCAAGGGATTATTCAAGATCATGAGTAAGATGGGGATCAGTACCATCCGCTCATATCGGGGAGCGAAAATATTCGAAGCCGTAGGTTTGAGTGAAGAACTCAGCAATGCTTATTTCGGCGGGTTGAGATCCACAATAGGCGGTATCCGGCTGGATGAAGTGGCACACGATGCAATAGCATTCCACGATGCAGGCTTTGCTGCACAGATAGACGGATTACTCCCCAACAACGGTTTGTATGCTTTCCGTAAAGACGGAGAAAAACATGCCTGGAATCCGGAAACCATTTCTACCTTGCAACTTGCCACACGCTTGGGCAGCTATAAGAAGTTCAAAGAATTCACCAGTCTGGTAGATGGAAAAGAAGCGCCTATCTTCCTGCGCGACTTCCTGGATTTCCGCCGTGCCCCCATTTCTATAGATAAGGTTGAACCGGTAGAAAGCATCATGCACCGCTTTGTAACGGGTGCCATGAGTTACGGGTCTATCAGCAAAGAAGCGCATGAGGCAATGGCCATTGCCATGAATCGGATTCACGGACGCAGCAACACAGGTGAGGGAGGCGAAGACAGCGCACGCTTTACGCCCCGTGAAGATGGAACCAGTCTGCGTAGCGCCATTAAGCAGGTAGCTTCGGGACGTTTCGGCGTCACAACGGAGTATCTGGTGAACGCCGATGAAATACAAATCAAAGTGGCACAAGGGGCCAAACCGGGTGAAGGCGGTCAGTTGCCGGGCTTTAAAGTAGACCAGGTGATTGCGAAAACGCGCCACTCCATTCCCGGCATTTCATTGATTTCTCCCCCGCCCCATCACGACATTTATTCCATCGAGGACCTGCGCCAGCTGGTGTATTCGCTAAAGGAGGCCACTAATTACGAGAAGCCGGTCATCGTCAAGATCGCGGCGGTGCATAACGTGGCGGCTATTGCCAGCGGCATCGCCAGAAGCGGCGCGGATATCATCGCCATCGACGGCTTCCGGGGCGGCACCGGCGCGGCGCCTACCAGGATCCGGGATAACGTGGGGATTCCCATCGAGCTGGCCCTGGCCAGCGTGGACCAAAGGCTGCGGGACGAGGGCATCCGGGGGAATGTCTCCATTATCGCCGGAGGCTCCATGCGTTCCAGCGCCGATGTGGTCAAGGCCATCGCCCTGGGCGCCGACGCGGTGTATATCGCCACCGCCGCCCTGCTGGCCCTGGGCTGCCACCTGTGCCGCACCTGCCAGACCGGCAAATGCAACTGGGGCATCGCCACCCAGCGGCCGGATTTGGTGAAGCGGCTGAACCCGGAGATCGGATGCCAAAGGCTTGTGAACCTGGTCACCTCCTGGCAGCATGAAATCAAGGAAATGATGGGCGGCATGGGAATCAATTCCATCGAAGCCCTGAAAGGCAACCGGCTCATGCTGAGAGGCGTAGGCCTTAACGACCGGGAATTGAACATCCTGGGAATCAAGCACGCGGGGGAATAAGCTATGAAACGAATTTATGTGAATGAAAAATGGTGCTTAGGCTGCCATTTGTGTGAATATTACTGTGCCTATGCCAATTCCGGGGAAAAGGATATGGTTCACGCCCTGAAGGGTGTGGCGATCCGCCCCAGGATTCAGATTGAGGAAAACAACGGGATCAGCTTTGCGGTTTCCTGCCGGCATTGTGAGGAACCCCTTTGTGTGAAGGGCTGCATCACCGGCGCCTTGTCCATTGAGGACGGGGTCATCACCGTGGACCAGGCCAAATGTGTGGGCTGCTATACCTGTATTCTTTCCTGCCCCTATGGCTGCGTGATGCCGTCGGAAAACGGCGTGATCCAAAAATGCGAGCTATGTATGAAAAACAGCGCGGGCTCCCCGGCCTGCGTGAAGGGCTGCCCCAATAAAGCCATTGTTTATGAAGAGAGGTGAGCGTGATGAAATACGTACTGATCGGCAATTCCGCTGCGGCGGTAGCCTGCGTGGAGGGAATCCGGCAAAGAGACCGGGAGGGGGATATCACCATGGT
>OHQG01000372.1_pt1 | contig 24614 bp, 25 predicted proteins | sample 1577871 | NCBI WGS metagenome assembly OHQG01 (sample SAMEA3879604, study PRJEB24766) | human gut metagenome | biome: human-associated habitat; feature: feces | place: USA | collected 1985/1987
TTATCATAAGGTATGTTGTTTTTCTCTAGTAACGCGATAAGGCGTGCTTTCTCTTCCGCTTTCTCACGTTTCGTAGACGTTATTCTCACCAGTTCTTTCACTTCTTCCGCGAACCCTTGATTCAGACGGCAAATCTCAGAGTAGTTAGACAGCTTACCTTTTTTATCGCCTAACACGATAAGTATGCTATCATCCTCAGTATCTACGTATACGTACGCACCTTCTTTGATAAGGTTCGTAAGGCTTTTTAGCTTGTCCGTTGCATCTTGTGAGAAACGCGCTAGACGGTTCTTTTGAACGGCTACTGACGCTTCGCCGTACATCTTTTCAACGATCCAATCAACGTTAGCCTTCAACGTGTACTTCACTTTCTTCGGTCTACGACCGCCAGCACGTATTATCATACAGTCCCAACCTATAACAACGTCGTACGTATTATCCGATTGCCGTATCTCTGCGTATGCGGCGTGAATGCGATTAAACGCTTCGACGTCTTCGGAACGCGTTCTTGTCTTAATGAACGGATTCCCTAATTTCACAGCTAACCCCATAATACTTGTATATTTTTAACGTTAATATCTTTTGCGTATGTCTCCGTAATGAATCCGTACGTTGCCATTTCTTCAATAATACTTTGTACAAACTCATTTATTCTACCCTTTATCAGAACGTTGCTACGGCGTTCCGCGTTGTTCTTGTAGTATCCGAAGTTCTCAATTATACATTTGTAGTCAATAATTATCCCTTCGTACGCCATTGAGTACACGTTGATTCTTTTATACAACTCAGCGTTACCGTTGAACATTACTACGAATAACTCTCCGTTTTTAGCATCACGAATAAAGTTCATTACCGTATAATTCGCATCATCCGTGTTCAAAAGCCAATGCGTAAACGTATAGTATCTTGTATAAGGTATGCGCGCACCCTGTCCCCAAACCTTTTGCAAGCTTTTGAAATAAGAACGTGCTTCTTTCAGTCCTTCAAAGATGCGTTTCGTCGCTGGAAAGCCATCAACGTAGACGATATATCGTCTGTGGTCGCCTAACTTTATTACTACCGCACCCTTACACACCTTATTGCCAATCTCAGATGTCTGAGCGTAACCCTGACGGAGCGCGTACGCCGTCAAATCGCCGTTATCTAATGTCATTCTACCCTTCATGATCGTTTAGTTTTGATAAATAGTGCTTAGCACTTATAACTGAATTTAGCATTTCATCACGTGCCTCGTTTGTTGTACACGCATCAAAATGCCCAGCCGTATAACCTACTAACATCATTAACGCGTTACGTCTAGTAGGTGAGTAAACCCCCGTGTAACTACTTACTGCGAATATCAAATCTTCAATCAAAGCATACCAGTGGCTATCGTTCTCATGCTTTAGACATATATCGCCTATTAGCTTAACTATTTCGGCAAACTCACGTCTATCCATTTCCCTAGAGATAGCCTTACCGATCAATCCTGAATCAAATAGTTCAACGTTGACGCCATCCCAATTCTTGCTAAAATCAATTTTACTTTTATACATACTGTTTAAATGTTTAATCTTACGCTCGCACTATGCTAACGTTTCTTGTGGCGTTCCCGTTTACGAATCGGGCAGTCCTCACGGATTTGGAACGTATCAACGCCTTTCCAATATTAACCTAATAACAAAACTTAAAAGAAAACGTTAAGGTTTGGCTGACTTTGGATATCTACACTTATGTATTTCTTCGTACGGCGGAACTTCAAACCTTATAAGGTTCTCAATGTCTTGCAACCCCTCAACGCTTTCCGCGTTATCCAACAAGATAGGTATGGTATGTTCCGCACCCGCACAACGTCGCGCCGTGTCTATCAACTGAACGCATATTTCAACGCGCTTCGCATAGTTGATCGTTTTGAGGGGCAGACCTTTATAAGTGAGTTTGCAGCACGGCTTCGTCTTACCGTTCTTCAAACGTTCCTCCGTTATTAACTCAACGTCGGGTGGAAGTTGCGCACCTACGTACGTTTCTTGTGCCTCCTGTATCTGCTTCGTCACTTCGTCTAAATATTTTTTATAATCTTCGTAGTCCTTACGCGCTTCCTTTGCTATTTCGATCATCCGTTCCGCGTCGCGTTTAGACAACACTTCTTCGTTATGCTTATCGACTTTTATTTGTGTCTTTTGCGCCCGTTCTTCGTTCTCATTAACAAATAGAACGTCTCTGTTATATCGCTCGCGTCTACGTTTGATAATATCTAACGGAAGCATCTGACCGCAACACGGGCAAAACTGTGGTATATCATCTATCATGTCTTCTGCATCTATCCTATCTTTCGCGTCTTTGTACTCTTTCAAGAACGTTAGCTCTTCCGTCGTTACTTCCGTCGTTACTTCCGGTACTTCAACGCTTAACATAGAGTTGTTTTCAGCACGCGTCATTGCTTCACGTATGCGTTTCTGCTTTGCTTTCAACTCTTTTAGTTCGTCCCCGTTCAACGCCCCGACGCTGACAAGCATTTTCTGTAAATCGTCGGTTGTGAGTGACTGATAGGTAAGTACGGTTGGCGTTGCGCACGCGCGAACTAAGTCTATACTTACACCTGTCTCACGCAAAAGGTCTGCTTCAAACTCGGTCTGCGTGTATACCATTCCGTTCACAAGTAACGTGCTCGTGCCTGTATCAGGGTTGAGACGACGTTCAATTACTGAAACGTTACCACCGTAGAACGGCATACCTGTGAGTTTAACTACCACCGTTTTGCAGGCGTCGCGGATAGGCTCAAAGCCTGCGATTGTCTTACCTGTGAACAACCAATGGAACGCGTTCACGATTGTAGTCTTGCCCGAACCATTTGGCATTACGAATCGTTTCTCGTCTAATTGGATACCAGCTTTATCTAAGCCACCGAAATTGATAATCATTAAGTTCATGTCTCTATCTTTTTATTGGGTTTGTAATTTGATACTCTTCGTTGTTTTGTATAAGGTATGCAGCAACGTTCCGACGGAACGCGCACGCTTACCTATATGTTAGTGGGAATTTATTTGTAATTTTTCTTGTAATGATTATACCTAGCTAGCCTCAACCACATTTCGTTATTTATCTTTGCAAACCCTCTTCCAAATCACATGCGTGTGCTACGGTGTTCTTCGTGACGAAGAAAGGTATGTGATCTCCGTGATGATTGATAACATGTAATGTTACTACTTTACTATCATCAAAGTCTACGATACCGATAGCCTCTCTTAGGTTCTCAATGTTACGTTCAACACAATTTATTCTAGTGATTAAACGTTCAATCTGTTTCTCAATAAATACGTCTCTTCGTGCCATAATATCCAAATTTTAAGTTGTTAATATTGCGTTCAATATGAACGTTTCGTGCGGTGCGGGACTGTCGCTGTCCCGTCTCCCAGTCTTTAGCTGTCCTCACCGCGAACCTGTTTTCAAACCTTATTCGTTCATTGCAGCGTCGGGATCAATTCCGGCGGCGATCAGCAACGCGCGAAGTTTTGCGTTTTCGTCGATCTTCTTCTGAACTTCCGCTTCCAAAATCTTAGTTTTCGGTGTGCGGGTTGCCTTAACTCTTTCCGGAATTTCGTACTCAGCAACAATTTCCGACGCTTCGTTCACTTCGCTTTCAAATGCTACGTATGCGTTTTCTGCTTCTTCCAACGCCTTGCGTGCTTCTTCAACGTCTTTCTGCAACTTTTCACGCTGCGTTTCAGCACGAAGAACCAGTCCGGCGGCACGTTTAATTCTGATCTCATCAGCGCATTTCGTTGCTTCTTCGGTCGGTTTACCGTTCTCGTCCACCAACTCAACAGTCAGACGGCTAATCTTCTCTTTCTGCGCACCTGTTTCGTCGTACTCCGGATTGCCGTCTTTGTCGGTTACCTTGATCAACGTTGCACGGAAGAAGTTGCCTGTTCTCTTCTCAAAGTTCAAACCTGCTTCTGCCAAATTCGGCATGCGAACCTTTAGGATTTGGCTTGCTTTTACTTCCAGTTCCGACGCTTCGTCGTTTTCACCTTCACCCTCTGCTTCGTCGCTGTTTTCCGGCGTTTCGTCTACCTGTGCACCGTCCTGTGCTTCAACGTTAGTTACGTTTTCTACTGTAGCTGCTTCGTTAACGTTAGCCATTTCTTCGTTCTTTACTTCTTTTGTCTTCATAACTGTAATTTTTAGTATTGTTAATATAATTGTTAAATTTTGTTTTCAACTTCTCTGTTGTTCCTTTCTCACACTACAAAGATACGAAAACGTTTGAATCTACCAAAATATTTTGTAGAAAAAATGACACCAAACTGAATATTTTTTTTTCTCCGACGAACTACTTATACGTTTTAACATCTTGCCGTGCCAAACCTTTTGGGATAAGGCGCGAGGGCGGAACGCGCGACAAATGTTAAAAACGTTTTGCCTGAATATCTGAAAAAACTTGCATTATCTTACTATTTTCAAGCTCCATTCTGTTAAGCTAAATGCTTGTAATACAATGGATTAACATATTTATACATGGCAAAACATGGACAAAGTAATTTGACACCTTGAAGGACGGTGTCAAAGGTGTCAAATCACAGATTCCTGATAGATATTATCTATCAACGAAGAATCACCCTAACTTTTAAATCATAAGTTTTTTCGGTGGTTTACTTATAAATCGTTACAAATTGAGGCTGATTTTCTACGAAATGTAAACGGTCAGACGCCTTGATGACAATATTTAACCTATCGTTACGATAATTCACAGTAGGTGTCATTTAACATATTTCTTAGGGGCGGCGAATCGGCGATTTGACACCGATTTAACAGTTTTTCCGGTGTCAATTAACCGAATTTTGTGGACTTTAACGGTTTCAAAGGTGTCAAACTTTAATACATTAAAACGTGCTGTAAGTTACTGAGTCCCAGTGTTTTAGCGTTTAAAAACCGGTGTCATTTAACGTATTTTTGTGGTTTATTACATTTCGTCAGGAACACGGAACTCGCTGTACCATAGAGAGTTAACATATTTTTGTGGTCGTTGGTTGATTTTAACAGCCCACGTAACTTGTTGGAAATGACCATGAAATAGTGTCAAACCTTCTACTTTGACTTATTTGGAACTTCGTTGTTTCGAAAATTTGCGGAGAGGCTTTTTTTGATCCTGAAAAGGGTCGTTTTCAAAAAAGTTTAAAAAGCCTCCCTTTTTTACCCCACAGGTTTGATACCCGAATATTCGAAGTGCCTCACTTCCAAACGTTTAGTTAGTGTCAACGTTACACCGTTACGACGTAACACCCTATGAATCAATACGTTATAAAGTATGCGGTATGATACTGTTAAAATCAACAAACTTATGTTATTTAACTAAATTCGTTTTAACTAGTTGATACTCAGAGATGTTCTATTTTTAATATTATGAATTTTTACGTCATTTTAACCAAATGGAAGTTATTCTAAGTTAAAGCACTGCCTAACGTAATACGTTCTATATCAGGGTTTTACATAACTATTTGATAATGAAGCGTTTGTCAGTTACCATACTTTAACGTTTGGGGCGTTTTTAAGTTAAATTTCACATTTACACCTAAAGGCTGGACGCCGGAACGCCTTCCCGCGCGAACGTACAAGCTGCAACGGAACGTTTGATCTCTCGCCGCACAGACTCGTAGTCCAAATCATCCCATTCGTAACGTTGTATCACTTCCACGCTGCCGCGAACCCGCCCTAAAAGGTTTGTAAACGCTTCGATTCTTCGCTGTGTCGAGAGATAGCGCAACAACGCTTCGTCGAACCGACGCGAAACCGTAACGTTCGTTGCACTTGTGTGCGCGGTGGTTGGGGACGTCGTCGAGTTGGTTCTACGCTTCGTCGTCACGGCGTTTCGTCGGGCGATCAAAACTCAGGGCAAACAGGGGCGGCGGGTCGCCGGAGCATGCCTACCGCCGAAACGCAGGAACATCGCTTCATTATAAGGCTACTACCGCCGAAACGCAGGAACATCGCTTCATTATAAGGCTACTACCGCCGAAATACAGGAATATCGGTTCATTAAAACGTACTTCCCCCTTTAGGAACGTTGGCGAAGAGGCACATAGTAAAATAGTCCATCTTTTTCCTGACGTAAACGGGGCGGGGGTGTTGTTGTGGAAAGTACCCGTATGTCGCGTGGCGGACTGCGTCGCGTCCCCTGTATAAGGTTTGTAGCGTTAAAAAGGTTCGTCAGAATAAATTCGTAGTATGATACCGTATATCCGAAAAATATTGCTATACGCGCGTACATTTTATTATATAGCGTCAGGATGGAACGTCGGGTGTCAAAACCGTAAAATCTGTTGTTTGACACCTAACATTCGGGGTAGATTACGTATCTTCGTTACAAAGATAACGAAGAACGAAACGTAATGGATAAGATAAAGAAACGTTTAATACAACTGACGAAAAGCGTACTTGACTGCGCTTCTCCAACGTCCGAAGAAGGGAAAGCCTTATCGGACGAGATGGGGATGTTGCAAACGTTAAGTGCGGTGTGGAAGCTGTACGAAACGTCTTCCGTTTCTCTCCCATCCGACGTGAAAAAACGTTTGGACATCTTAACTACAGAAGTGTTGAAGCTGCGCCACCCCGTTAGCGAAGAGATAGCAGCATATGTAGATGAGATAAACGTAGTTAAGGGCATCATTAAAACGTGGACGGACTTCGGTAAAGTAGAAGTAGTTCTTGACGAAGAGGCGGCAGCCGAGCAAGACCGCAAATCGTCACAAACGTGGGACGCTGGGGAGGGTAGCCTAACCACAGAGTTGCAGTTGACGAAGCGGCAAAAAGAGGCTATGGGTTTGCTCGATAACCTAAACGCGGATAAAGTGCTGTTGCTGGGAGGATCGGGAAGCGGTAAGTCCTACGTTGAGGCGTATAAAATAATACGCGATACATTACGTTATAAAGCACCGTGTTTGATAGGGCGTGATAAGTTGGTGGACTTAACGCAAGGGATGATCGATCAGATCGTTCCGACGATATTAACCGCCATTGCAAAGGCTAACGGTGAAGACAATTGGAAGACGTGGACGATCGACGGGTTAAAGTTCGCGAAGTGGGGAGACAAACATACGCGTTTGGAGTTCGCCACTGGCGGTTATATAAGGTTCGCGGGACTAAGCGCGCGTGACCTGTCAGAGTCAGGTTCGGATAAAATACTTTCTCCTTCGTGGTTACACGTTATGTTGGAGGAGGTGTCAGAATTGGACTACGAGATCGTAGAGAAAATATTGACGCGTTTGAGATACAACGTAGACGGGGTGTTGAACAAGTTGATGCTGTGCGAGAACCCGCCGTCAATTAATCACTGGTCTTACAAACGCTTCTACGAAGGGCGTAAGGAGAACGGGGAGAAGATGTCGGCAGAAGAAGTTAGTCAGCACACGTACCTTTTGATGAACCCGAAAGATAACGTAGAGAACCTAGGTGAAAAGTACATACGTAACTTGTCCCAAATGACAGGTGCGAACCGTGAACGTTTCTACGAAGGGAAGTTCCAAGACACGGAGACGGGTTTGATACTTAAAAAAATAAACTGGACAGACAACCTTCCTAATCGTTACGAATGGGAAGAGATCATTATATACACCGATCCGACGCCGCTTACGACGAAGGAGCACAGTGTATTTGCGGACTTCAAAGCGTCCGTGTTAGTAGGTCTGTGGCAGGGGTTCACGTTCCTGCTGGACGTTAGACTTGTTAGGGGTTCAACGATGGATATGTTACAACAGATAAAGCAACTGTGGGACATCTCACCGAACCAATCTATAACGTCGCTGTGGATGGAGAAGAAAGCCGTTCCGTCTGACTTCAAACAGGTGTGGAGCATGTTCTCCGCAATGGTCAATTGGTACGTTCCGATTCAATTCGATACGCGGCACTTCGGAGACAAGAAGCAAGCAATTGAGATGTTCTTGCAGCCGGAGTTCGACAGCGAGTTGATATTCTTTAGCGAAACGTTCAGAGGAACGGAACGCGGACGGCAAGTTGAGAACCAAATTCTCAAATTCTCACGTAAATCTAATAAGTTCGTTCATGACGACGTTCCGGACGCGCTTATGAAGGCTATAACGAAATTAAAAGGTAGGAGAGTGAAACGTCGGAAAGGTGAACAACCTTCCGTCATACTAGTCCAACCTGCTTATGTTCATAAAGGAGGGTAACACATGGAGATGATAAAATCTTTAACGCTTGAAGAAGCGAGAGAACGGGGTTGGGACGTTGAGACGGCAGAAATCGTTGAAACCCCTACGCCACCGGAAGAGACAAACGAACAGCCTTATGAATAAGGTGTGGACAATAATAGCAATCATATCGTTAGCGTTATCTTTTTTATTTGGTTTTTTTCTTTGTTATTTTATTGGGTTTGGAAGGCAGGCTAGTATTGTTACTGATACGCTGGTAACGGTGCGGATAGACACAATCCATGATACAATTCCGCAACCGACCAACGTATCGCCTGTTATCCGAATAGACACCGTAATTATGCGGGACACGATACCGGAGATACGTGTAGACACAGTTGAAAAGCTGGTCTACGTTCCAATAGAGAGAAAAGAATACAAGACTAACGATTATTATATAGTGATAGAGGGTTACAAACCTTCTTTATTGTTAGCAGAAACGTATAACAAAACGACGTTTCAAACGCGAATAGTAAAGACGCGCCCACGTTGGGGTATAGGTTTGCAGCTAGGCGGCGGAACGGATTTTAGACGTTTCAGTCCGTATATAGGTTTGGGAATACAATATAACGTTTTTACTTGGTAATTTACAGTGATGGATATATTAACATGGATTTTGACAGCGTTCTCAACGTTAACCGGTGGAACGGCTTTTTATACGTTCATTATGTATCGACAGCAAGCAAAGCGGTTCAAAACTGCTGAGGCTTTCGAGAAAGAAGTGACCGCATTGAAAAGTACGATCGAAGGGTTGCAAAAGCAGATAGAATTTCAAGAAGGACGTCTGAACGAAATGCAGAAAACTCTAGTCAACAAAGACGCTTATATCGGAACGTTGACCGCTGACAAGTCCGTGTTAGAAGTTAAGCACGCTAAAAACAAAAGCGCGATCAATCGTGCGTACGGTTGTAGCTTTTGTGATAGCGCGGCTAACTGTCCAGTATTACAACAGAGAGCGTTAAACGAAGAAGAATATTTAAAACGTATAGAACATGTGGCGAGCAACAGCAAATAAAACGGTAGTTGATCCTGATACAGGGGACGAACTACTGTATTCATACGCGGCGGAAGCGTCCACAGAAGACCAAGCGGTTGCCGTCGTTCTTCTGTACGTTTCTATGATAGAATACGGTATGACCGCAGATAGGTATGCACCAAAAGATATGGCTTTTCCGCGTGAGCAGCTATACCAATACATACAAAAAAGCCAACTGGATATAATAGAAAGCATGTATCCTGACGCTGTTTCAACGGCATACAGTAGTGCATTGGCTTACGTGCAATCATATATAGGTGCAATGTTCGACGTAGATCAGATGCTAGCATCCGACGATACGTCTGCTACTGCACTGACATTGCGATTAGCGTTGTGCATAAGTACGGCAACGTACGTTCTAGCTTCGTCTCCGCAGTACGCAGAGACGATAGAAATGCACAACCGCCAATTGCACACCCTTTTGAAAGGTTTGAAAACGGGGAATCGTAACATGGGTAAAGCTGGAATAACGGCTACGCCGAACGTTCGTGCTTCCGTAGTAGTTTTACATAAAAATAACACGCCATGATAAACCCATATAACGTAGCACGCCGACAAGGTGTGGCGGGCGCAAAAACAATTGCGTTGCCGCAAAACTATCAGTTTGAACTGGACATGGCAACGTGGTGGAGCGCGGTTCAACGTGCCCGTCTCTACTCAGACTTTACAGGTTTGGACGCGCTGTATTCGTACTGTATGAAAAGCAGCACGATTATCCGCTCGGCAATTGATAAACGACTTCGACCGTTGAAAGCAAGAACGTTCGGAGTTTATATAAACGGTAAAGAGGACGAACGTTTAACGGAAGTATTGAAAGATTCTTCCCTTATGCGTCAACTGATTTACCAAAAAGGTTTGTCGAACTTCATGTATGCAAGGGTGGTAGGTGTTGACCACGATAATCGTTGTTACATCTACCCGTTGCGTAACTTGGACGTAGTGAACAAAGCCGTCAAAGGCGAAACGTTCGACGTGGAAGGTAAATGGAAGGTCGCAAGACATGTCAACCTGTTTTGGATGCAAACATCATATGACAGCGAAGATTGTTTGGGTTTATTAGAGCCAATTGCGCGCGATTATATCAACATGGTAACATCGCAAAACAACTGGCAAACCGCTTCTCAGTACAACGCATTTCAACAAATGATGTTGTACTACGAGAACGGTGACGAAAAGATGGAACAGGTTGCAACCGAGGCTGCTGCCAACGTTGGGTTAGGTCAGGTTATCGTTTCCGGTAAATCGACCGATCCCGACACAAAACTCGTAACGAAGGAATTGGAACTTGAAAATGCTTACGGAAACGGGGCGGCGGACATGTTCCGAATCTTTAAAGAAAATATCGAACAATTGCGTGCTAGTATCATGCAGCTTGTGATTGGTTCGTCTCTATTGGGAATGTCCGATAAGAACACAAACTCTGAACGTTTAGTGCGTGCGCACCTTAAAATGTTCAGAGATATTTGTGAAGATGATGCGTTAGACGCACAGGACTGGCTGAACGAAACGGAAGTACGTACAAAACTTGCGTACCTATTAAATGAACCGGCACTTGCCAACGCTACTTTTAAGGTAAAACCTGCGAATTATATCGACATTGGCGACGTTGAAACGTTCACCAAAATGATGAAGGACTTGGGTATCTATCCGACCGATTCGTTTATTGAAAAAGTAGGTTTGAGTAAGGATGATGTTATTTTGACAGATGGCGAATCTCAGACAACTAGCGAAGGAGGCGCAAGCGTTGAACCGGTACGTAAGCAAACAAATGCCGCTCGACGTTTCGCGAACATGGTTATGGACGGCGCAAAACGCCTTCTTAACGGAAACCGATCCTCAGACGGGGAAGAAATGGGAAGATAGGTACGGTTTAGTTTTTGGTAGTGGTTTTAAGAAAACTGGAAACGTTGAATCGTATCTTAATTATAAGAAGCTACACCGTACGGGGAAGCTGTTTAGAGGGTTGAAAGTAAAACGCATACAAAGTGGTAACGACGTTGCGATCAACCTTTATAACAGAACACCGTACGCGAAGGAGCATGAAGAAGGAGGCAATGCTAGCACTACCGTTATCAAGCCACCGTACCTTTCAGGAGGCGCAGCGGGTGTCGTTACTGGTGGTGAAATTACAAAACGTTCGTCTATGCAGCCTTCGGAACAGGTGTTAAACTCTCCGCAACGTTTAGTTGAGGATAAAATAAAATCGTTTGGATGGTAGGATATGTATCGTTCGCGGTTGCAAACGCTTTACGTAAGTGGCAACCCCTAACAAAAAAAGGTATGATTCCGGTTTTTGCTACCGACGGGACTGGCGTTGTAGTTGATACTCCTATCCCAGCGATAGCACTATATGTGCAAGGTGAGGACGGAAACAGAAACACGTATTTAGGTGGTGGAATACGGTTCTACTTTGAACTACAATTGCATTGCATTATTCCGTTAACGAACTATACGTTTTCTGAGGATAACAATTTGCAGGCTGCAATGCTTGATATGTCGGAAGAAGTTGTTCGGTGTATGGAACTTTCGGAAGAACTGCAAGGCGTTAAAGTAGAACACGATCTCAGTTTGCAATTTGATCGTTTAGATACGTACCAAACTTACGCAACACGAAACGCTATATCGGTAGCAGTAGACGTTCACAAAGTGGTTTACAAAGGTAGCGTAGAGTTCAAACCTATTTTGGACGATTCAAAATGGTGGGTAGAACTCAAACGTGTAGAAATAGACAATAACGGAGTAAATAAAAGCATAATAGAATGAGAACGGTTGAAAATTTTCAAACACTAACGACGGGTATTATCGATTACAACGGCAACCAAATTCCGCCCGACGTTATCGAATGGGAAGACTACGATAAGAACCCCGTCCTTCTGTACGATAAAAAGAACGAAGGGCACGGCGGTGTAGTGGTCGGAAAGGTTATAGACCGTAAACGCATAGACAATGGTTTTGCCGGTCGTTTGTCGTTTATGGAAAGAAATGAGGACGCGGATATCGCATACGAAAAGTACACACAAGGTGTGCTGAATTTCGTATCAATAGGTGGGTTTGCAGCTGGGGAAGAAAAGAACGGGGTATTCGTAGCATTGCGTTACCGTCCTAGAGAGTTTTCTCTCGTAAAGTTCCCTGCTAATATCCAAGCAAAAAAGATCGACGCGTCCACGTTATCGCCGGAAGAAACAACAATTTATAATAATCTGTCGGACGGTGGTAAAATACAGGTTCGATATTTAACAATGGGATGCGAATTTATGGAAGAAAATGTAACAGTTGAAGCGGCTGAACAAACGCAGGAAACGACCGTTGAAGAAACAACCGTTGAAGCGGGTGAACAGACCGTAGAAGAAACTACCGTTGAAGAGACGACTGTTGAAGAAACAACCGTTGAAGCAGCAGAGCAAACAACAGTTGAAGAAACAACAGTTGAAGAAACAACCGTTGAAGCGTCTGAACAAACGCAAGAAACGACCGTCGAAGAGACAACAGTTGAAGCGTCTGAACAAACGCAGGAAACCACTACGCAAGTAGAAGCAAGTCAAAGTTCTACCCAAATCCCGAACGGGATGGAATGGCACGAACGTAATAGTAATACAAACAACACAACTTTAAAGTACACAAACATGAAATTTAAAGAATTAAAATGCGATGCAGATTTTCAGCGTCGTCTTATGGCTTTGCAAGCCGCTTTCCGTTCGGGTGCAAACACCGTAGACGCTTCGCCTGAAAACGCTGAAACAATGCGAGTTCTTGCAGCCTCAATGCTGGAAGACGAAAAAATGGTTATCTTAGCCGCAGCAACTAACGTAACTAACGGCGTAACTAAGGGACGTAACAACTTGTTGGTCAACTGTGCTGCCGGTGGTGCTGCCGCTGCAACGTTGGCGGCTGCCGACCTTGGTGTTATTTCATACCTGTCTATGATTTACACTCAGTTGTTAGCAAATGACACGTTCCGTCGTGCCGTTCGTTTCGTTCCTATGTCAGACCGTACAGGTGCGATCTACATTGAAAGCGGTATTCAAGCACCGACTTTCGTAGGTAACGTTACAGCTATCAATACTCAGCGTTATTTCTACGACGACATCAAACGTACAATTGCACGTAAGGTGTTCTCTTTCGCACCGATTTGTTTCCAGCACGCAGACATGGCAGTTCTTGCGTATGACAAACTGCCGTTAGGCGTAGGTGAACAGATGGACAGAACGTTCGCTGACATCTCAACTTATTGGTTGCAGGTTATCGCTAACACTCCTAACATTGGTAAGATCATGACCACAGGTTTGGTTGGTAACAGCAGCACACCACGTACAATGAAAACAAAAGGTTTGTTCCCGATCGAAGCACCGCTTTCAGACCTTGAAGTTTACACACCGGTACTTGACGACATTATCGCGTTGGAAGGTCACTTCTTGATGCAGAACTATCGTCTTGAAAACAAACGCGTTGAAATGGTATTGCCGTCACGTCTGTATTCAGCGTTGGCAAGCGATCCTGAAAACCGTAACCAATTGACACGTGAGTTGAATGCAAACCTTGGTTCTTACATCAACTTCTCTGCAACTCGCGTTACTCCGCGTAACCCTGTTGCACGTTACAACACTACAAGCGACGCACCGGAACTCGATCCGTCAATGTACGCAGATAACAACGTTGTTGACGACGGAACATTCACAGCAATTACTCCGGCTACTACAACTGCTGCACACGTTGGTGCTGGTGTTGCGTTCGTAGAAAACGAAGTTATTGCAGGCGTAGGTTCTATCGAGCTTATCACAATGCCTGATCCGCAGAACTACGGTACAACTATCTCCGGTTGGGTTTCAACTGGTTGTACAGTTGCTCGTCAGAACGGCGTCGGTGCAGCGTTGTTAGTACCCACCGTAAAGCCTACAGAAGGGGTATAAGTAATATAAAGTCAAATTTTCAGAAAGGTTTGTTGCGAAGCAAGCCTTTCTATTTTAAAATTAAAGGAACGTATGAAAGCATGTTTTAAATTGCAGTTAGCTGCTTTGATTATAGCCAACGTTAAAACGTACGGCAAATTATTCGTCACTACAAAAGGGCAGATGTTCCGTAGTGAAGACAGTTGTATTGAAACAGTTCGTTCTACGAACGCAATTGTGGATGATTACGAAAAATCTATCGGTTACGTAGATTTGACAAAAGAAACCTTCGACGAAGCGACTATCCGTGCGATAGGTAAGGACATTGAAGTTTTCAACGATATGTTCAAAGACGCTAAAGTACCACGTCAGTGGACAGGTCAGCGTGATCAATTTGAACGTCAGTTTGAGAAACCTACCGACGCAACGAAGACCGAAGAAGAAAACGTTGCCGAAATGTTAGGTTTGAAGAAGCATAAAGCGGAAACGAAACAAAAAGCAGTTGTAAATGAACCTAAAACGGAAGCGAAACCCGAGCCTGTTACAGAAACGGCAAAGGTAGAAGTTCCGACAGCCTCGACCGCTCAGGAAATAGCGAAAGCCGCCGATCCTGACGCTATCAAGAAAAAACTTGGAATTAAATAAACTTTTCCACAATGGCAAGAACAGGTATAGACATTAAAGTCAGTAATACGACGTTAGGCGCAGCACCGCAAGTAAATGGTAACTCCATGCTTGTGATCGTTGGAGCGACGGCTGCTACTGGCGGATCGTTAAATTTTGAACTAGGTAAAGCGTACCTTCTTCATTCTCCCGACGATCTCGAAACGCTGGGTATCACAGCGGAAAACAACCCTGATATCGTTAACCAAGTTGGTGATTATTACGCACCGAAAGGCGGCGTTAATAATTCCGGTAACGTGTTATGGTTGGTCGGCGTAGCGACAGCCGCCGAAGTAAAAACAGGTTTGATGGGTAATTTACGCGAAACCGTTGCTAACGGATTCCAGTACCGCCCCCGTCAGATTGGTGTATACGTTAAAGCACCTGCAACAGGCGCAGTAACAGAACTTGTTGCAGCAGACGTACAGAGTGTTATCGACCAAGGCTACACAGAAGGATTTTCTACCGTAGCTGTTATCGGTAAAGCGTTGATCACAGGTGCGATCGGAACGTCTTACGAAACCTTGAAAGACCTTTCCAAAGCGTCCGCTCCAATGGTAGGTACAGTTATCGTTACCAACCGTCAGGGGGATGGTGCTTGTGTTGGTGCAGTACTTGGTTTCATGGCATCACTGAGCGTCGGAACGTCAATCGGCGATTCGTCATTAACTCAGTTCGCAGGTGACCTTTACTTCGTAGACGGTACACAGGCAGACGAAAACGGTGCAATCACTATGATTAATACTCCGTGCGCTAGCGTTTCACTGGGTGTTCTCAACACGCTGGGGGACAAACAATACATTTTCGCTCGCACCCGCCCGCCGAAGAATGGTCTTTGGTTCAATGATGGTGCAACAGGTGAGGACGCCGCAACAGCGTTGTCAACGTTGGAGGCTGGGCGTACTATCGCCTCTATCGTAGACGATCTGCGTTCTTACTTCACACCTTATATTAACGGACGAGTTCCGGTTAATACTAACGGTGATATCCGTAGCGATTACAAACAGGTTGTGCTGGACGGTGCAAACTCTAAAGTTATCCAGCCGTATATCGACAGTGGTGATATTTCCGGCGCGTCTCTCGACATCAAAGCGAAGAACAATGACTTCATTGGAACTCGCACTTGGGAAGTAACGTTGCAAATCCTTCCGGCGTTTACGTTACGTTGGATTGATGGTTACGTATTTTATGTTTCATCTTTAAGCTAAGAATAACGACATGGCACAAAAAGTTATAGCAGCTAGAGACTTTGATCTCTACATCAATTTTGACGCAATCGGAACAGCCATAAAGATTGAAACAGGTACGAACTTTACGGCTAACATTACAGGTACGACAGAAGACATTCACGCGTTTTCACATGCCGAACCTATTGCAACCGATAACGGCGATACAAACTACGATTTGAACTTCTCCATGCAGCAGGCAGAAGCGTTAGCGATCAAAGACGCTTTGGCAGCAGCTACCGCAGGGAACGAAGGCGGTTCAATCGCACATATCCGCCAGCTTATCGAAGCAGCCACTATCACGGCTGTTTGGCACAAACGCCGCGACGTTCCGGCTACGTCTACTATCGAAACCTATACGAATTGTACAGGTATGGAAGAGAACGACGCAGTAGAACGCAGCGCGACAGAAACGTTAAAGACATGGTCGTTCCGCGCTAGGGGAATGCAAAGAACTACCGTCCCTTTATAAACGATTGACTCTTTTTCTCCATGCAACGCAGTATTCGTACTGCGTTGCATCTCTTTAATAAGGCAAACATCTAAAGACAATTAAAATGAAAGAAATTGAAAACATGCCTACCGCAATGAATGCGAAAAATTCAGGCATACAAAAAAGAAAAGTAGAACTTAAAAACGTTCTTTTCGGAACAACAGGTTCGCAGGACATTACAGCCGAAGTTATTCCGTTTAACCGTCGAAACGACGATCACGTAGAATTTGCATACGCTTATTCCGATATGTTGTTTCGTGCCCCTTCCGAGTTTGAAAACATCAGTCAGGCAGCTCGTAAATACGTAGCCTTGTTTATGGTTCACAGGTCTGAGGACGAACTGAACCCCGAAAGTAATTTCAACAAGGTGCTAAGAGATTTGCGCGCCTGTCGTATCCTCTTCAACCAAGCTGAAACGCAAAAGGAATTTCAGGATTTTTTCGAGAACGCCTAACGTATCCACAAAAGGATATTGAAGGCGTAGCTGAAAAACACCAATCAGAAGCAAAGCGTATAGCGCAAAACTACAAAATCTTAGTGAGGGCGCAAAAGGACGATCCTATGTTTTTACGTAGGGTGTTCGTTTCGCATTATTGCAACGTACCTTATCATATGCTATTAGATAGAACGTTGTACCCTCAGACTTTAGTAGAAGAACTGTACGCTGCTTCGTTTCATTTAATACGTAATTTTGAGTTAGCACCGTTCGCAAACGATACGTCCCTAGAGGACATGATCGCCGAGCGGGTTAATGAAGGAAAAATATAAAAGGTATGGCAGGATATAGTATAATTCTTAACCTATCGGGTAACGCAGTAGATCAAACCGCTAAACTTGCAGTTAATCTAGCGTTGGCGGATAAGAATGCAGCGTCGTTAGCTAAATCGTTAGCAATGGTAAGCGCAGCGGCGCGTTCTATTCCCGCCAAGCCTATTCGCGTTTCCGGTAAAGTAACCGGAGGAACTCCGAGAACAGGAGGGGCGCGAAAGACGCCCAACCTTACTTACGTTCCGCGTGCACTCCCCGCAAAAAGGTTCGTTGAAAACAACATCAAACCTGAATCACGCCCACAGCTACGATACACACCAACCGTCAGACCTACGGTACAACGCGCGCCGATGCAACCTGCACCGGTTCAGCGTCCTGTACGTTCAATCGTAAATACGATACAACGTCCGGTTCGGTCAGAGGCTTCACGTTTGCGTTATGTTGCGCAACCCCTTATCAGAAGAAGGTTTGTAGAACGTCCCGTATCAATGGTAAGACCTACGCGTCCAGCGGCTACGTCTCAACAAACCGCACCTTCATTCGGTAACTTAGCTAGGTCAACTGCATCACTTACTGCGAACGTTCGTGCAGCGTCAGCCGCTTCACGTGAAGCCGCCATGTCTATTCGTACGGCTGGTCGTTCAGCTAAAAGCGCAGCGGTTGATTTCACTATTGCAGCCAAAAAGATGCGTACTGCGTCTGTTGGAAGAACGTTAACCCCGCGAGAAAGGCGTATTTCAACTGCTACCCGTAGGACTGCCCGTATACCGCAACAGCAAAGAGAGCGAATGAACTATACGCGACACCGTTACACCCGTGTTGCGTCGTTCGGAACTGGCTTTAATATAGGTGGGTTCTCAGGACGTTTGTCTACTATCTTGCAGCCGGACGAGAACAACCAAATCATGGGTTTCAACGCATCCAAAGTTATGAAGGCTGCGAACGTTACGGCGATTGCAACAAGCCTTATGAGTTCGATCGGAAAGGCGATTCTTAAAACCGTTGCTTATACAACCGCCGCACCCATAGTATTAGGTGGTGCGGGTATCATGCTACCGTTACGTGCGCTGCAATCCGAAAGTTTTGCGGAAGGTGTACGTCTTATTTCACGTCGCCACCAAGCACAGATGGGTTTGGGCGAGGACTTTTTACGTGCTGAAAAGAACACAGATTATTTGGCTGGATCATACGGACTTGACCGTAGTACTACGCTGTCCTCTATCAATACGCTAACTGGTCTTGGGATTGGAACGCAAGGAACGAACGGAAAAGAACGTACCATTTCCGTGTCCGAAGCAACAGGTTTGACAAAGGTCGGCGGTCTGATCTCTCAGCATCACGGCGTTCCGTTTGAAAAGGTTATGACTAACATACAACAGTTGTTAGTACAAACGACGCCGAACCTGCGAGACATACGAGAAATGCTGAACCAAGCACCTATATTGGGTAAGTTTGCGTTAAAGGAAATGCAGTCTAAAGGGATAACCGGAACGTCTACGTTTGACTATTTGAAAGACAAACGTAACATTCTCTCAGTCCTAAAGACTTATGAACTGTCCGTTGCAACCAATGCAGGTATGCAAGCGAGAGGACAGATCGCGCTGGCAAAGCAAAACGCATGGGCAACCGTAGCGGGTAACGACGATTTTTGGCGTATGATCGGTGACCGTGGCAGCGGTATTATCGGCGCGATGGCAACCGGTATAAACAATCTCATGACCGCGCTTGCTAACAACCCTGAGTTCAACGTTATGACACGTAACATTGAGATCATGTTTGACAAGTTAGGTCAGGACGGCGACACGTTTATCACCAAATTGATACGTCTTGTTGATCAACTGGCGTCACGTTTTGGCTTAGACTTAGGTGATAAGCAAGAAGCGAAACTGCAAAACGACCGTGATCGTGCTATACAAAACGCGCTGCAAACGCCTGAGATCGCGCAGCAGTTACGCGCTATGTGGGAACAGTCAGGTTTGCCGACCGCTACTACACCTGAGATGCGCGATAAAGAATTTAATCAGTTCTTGAAAAGCGACGCGGCACGGTACTTAAAAAACGATCCGCAGTTACGTGATAAGATAGCAGGATACGGAACGTTCAAACCTTTTAGTGGTTACAACTGGTGGGAGCGTCAAGCTATGAACGCTGCTACGTTTGTCGGATCGCTTCCATACGTTACAAATAACGGGCCGGCAAAGGCTTCGATAGGTCTGCCCATGCTGGAATACGGAAATAAAGCTGCTACGGGGAACAAGTACCAGCAGTCAAGTACGCAATTCTTGCAGTCCGATTCAACGCGTTTTATCTATCGTCCGGACGTTTCTAGTCTTAACGAACCTTCTTCGGCTAATGCTGCGTACTCTTTACCGATAAAAGACCTGCGTGATTCGTTTGATCGTTTCTTAAAAGAAACGGGTGCTGTCGGTTCGTTCGATCCGTCGGCGTTCAAAGGGACTGGTGGCGCAGAAGGTGAAGATTTGAAACAAGCAAACCGAGATCGTCGATCTTTAGTTATTAACTTCAACGACAAACTGGTCGAATGGAACAACACCGTTATGACAGGTTCGCCGACGGAAGTAGTAGACGAGATCGCAGAAAATATAGATCAAATAACGTCAGCCGCAATTCAACGTGCGTTACTCGGAGCGTCGAATAAGGTTGCATCAAGTTGGTATTAAAATGGGGTTACAGAAAGTACTAAATAAAATAAGTTCCACCGCTCAAAAAGCGGTGGATACTGCGGGAAACGCGGTGGTCGTTACGTTGGCTAAAGCGTGGATAGGCATCGGTATGATACGTCCAGCAAATACCAACGGTGATCCCATGTTTGAAAAACCGGACTGGTGGAAGAAAAAAGGTGCGAACGCGTTTCAGCAGACGAAGAGTCAAACACCTATCGTAGACCGTTACGATTATAACGGTTTATGGAGCGTTCAGATTGCTGATTATTTCATGCCTCTATCCCAATCGTTCCGGCTGCGCGCTCGCAAGAACTTAAATACGTCTCACCTTGTTGACGGTATAGACATTATACAACAGACACGGAAAGAGGCTAAGACAATAGATTGCACATTACGTATAACGGTCAATGAGAACCAAGAAGCGTTGAAGATCGTAGATGCGGAAGAAAAGGTAGTTGAACTCTCGCAGTTCCTCGCCGAACTGTACGAAGCAGATACCGTGTTTGAGATCAACAACGATATGATTAATAACACGTTCGGCGTTACGCACTGCATCATGTCCGAGTATACCTTCACTCCGCAAGCCGGTAGAAAGATATACACGTTTGAGTTCTCCTTAACCGAAGTAATATACGGTGAAAATGTATTAACGTTCGACCTGCGCGGCGTTGAAAGCGACCAATCGACAGGACGTCAAATAACTGGATAAGGTATGAATACGAACCTAGTAATTTGTAAGAACGAAGTTTATATAGAAAACGTTTACGTCGGTCAGTTTGAATCGTTCTCTACGGACAGCAACAGCCGGCAGTTAGGAGCAACAGCAGTTCTTACCCTACCTTTGTACGCGATTGGTGCGGGCGGGGGCGGAGAAGCCCGTTCGAGAATGCGGGAAGTCTTTTCCGAAACGCCGATCAAACCTTGTGCTCAGGTACGGGTGGTCTGTTGGTATATTGCGGACGGCGTAGCGATGGATAAGGTAACGGTATTCACCGGATTTATCGAACACATTAGTGAAGGGTTTCCAACAAAACTTTATTTGCAGGACAATTCTTTTATATTAAGGTTCGGCAATATCCAAAAGCATTGGAAGGACAACGCAACGTTACAGACCATAGCAACAGACTGCATACCTATTGCGGAAGAAGCGTTTAAGGACGAACGTAAAAAGAACGGGTTGACCGCTTCTGTTCCAAGTCTGACATATAATGCGAACAATAAGAACGTCCAAGCATATACGAACGCTTTGTCGTTCCGTAACGGCATAGGGCGCGCGCCGTATGAGACAATACAGCATCTTATGTCAACGTTATCCCTGTATGGAGGCGTTACCGACGACTTCCAACTCTATATAGGTGCGGGCGTTGAAGACAGCGCAAGTAGTCAACCCGTATCGCTGGATACACGATATAACGTTATAGGACGTGACATAGTGCCGTTGGACGGTCGGTTCATTGACTTTGACGTTAAGATAACCGGCATATTAGCGAACGGTAAACAATACACCGCAACGGGCGGTCTGAAAGGTGGGAACACCGGAAAGAAAAAGAACCCGTACGGCGAAACGTTCCGCGGGTTCTCAATATTGAACTCAGCGGAAGCGATACAGGAGCACGCCGATCGACAGTTAGAAATGCTTCGGCGTAGCAGAAATAAAGGTTCGATAGAATTACTGCTGTATCCGAAAATTAAACTGTTCGATCAGGTGAGATATAAAGACACGTTGTTCCCTGAACTGAGCGCATTGTACTACGTACTGGACTACAGGTTTGAAGCGACAGTCAACGGGTATTTCCAACGTTTAGGTGTAACCGATCAAATTTATGCGTTATGAACAGAGACATTAAAGACGATATATACACCCACATGGGTGAGCAATTCGGGGCGTCTCTCGCTCGCTTGCTCAGTCCGACGCGCGTTCGTACATGTACGATCATGTCGGTAGACTTGGAGACAAACGAAGCGTACGTAACGATATACGAAGAGGACGAACCTATGCCGGTTCCGCTCACCTTTTTGAACATACCGGAAGGTATGATGCGCGTAACTCCTACCGTCGGATCGCTCGCGCTGATAGGTGCGTCGAACAGCGACGAGAACCAACCGTTTTTTATCTGTTACTCACAGGTTGATAAGGTTGAGTTCTTCCGTAAGAATACGACGATAACGTTAAACGTCGATCCCGAAGATGAGGCAAACGATTTTATCGAAGCGACGATCGGCGCAACACGTGTGAAGATGGATACTAACGGCGTAACGGCGGACGTTTGCGACGCACCACCGGAAGAAGGAGCAGAGCGTGAACCTGTAGCCGTTGCAAGCCTTACAAAGGACACGTTGCACGCAAACATAGGTGAGGATTCAACTATCGACCTTACCGCGCAAGACCTGAATGTAAAAACCGGAGCGTCAACCCTGTTAATGAATAACGACGTTATTAGCTTTAACGGCGGTGGACTGGACGGGTTAGTAAAAATAAACGACATAACGACGAAGCTAAACGCGTTCGTCGATACGTTTAACTCTCATGTACACAACGTTCCGACAGGCTCGTTTCTTGTATCGGCTACGGCGGGCGTACCTAACCCCGCACCTATTCCGGTAGAAGCACCGACGAAAGGAGCGGATAAGTTTAACAAAGGTGACTACGAAAACGAAAAAGTAAAACAATGATTAAAGGATTAAGATTTGATTTTGAACATAACGATATTGTTCTGAAAAGTAACGGTCAGTTCGCTGATACGTATATTGATAGTCAGTGTTGCGCTTTGGTTTCGCTGTCACAGGTTTGTAGACTCACGAAGCCTGAAATTGGAGCGCAGCTAGCTACTAAACTGTATAACCGTCGAACCGTCAGTACTGCTTCCGCCGTTGCGTCGGCAAAACGAATGGTAGAAAAAGACGGCGGTCGGAACGTTTATATTTCTGTGGACGAAAATAGTGATCTTAAATTTGAGGCAGACTATGATAATTGAACAAAATACAACGGCTTTAGACGTTGCCTTTAACCTGTCCGGTTCTCTAACCGGCTTCCCTGTGGTCTTAGATCAACTGCCGTCGGGAACTCGGATAGGTTTTGACAATATGCCGAAGATGTGGGAAGACGTCGCCGACATAGGTCAGACGTGGACGCCGAATATACAGGGGCGTGACTTAACGTTAGACGTACCTGTTTACAATACGGTCGCTATGGCGAAACAGCCGTACTCAACAGGTTTGTTCCAGCTAGCACCCGTTATTGAGTACGGAAATCAAATGTTGAAAGAACTAGTAGAAGAAGGAGTAATCGTATGAAGTATTTTACAATCGCAGAATTAACGCGCTCGGAAACAGCGCAGAGAAAAGGCATAGTGAACGAACCAGACGGCATGGAACGCGCAGCGTTGGAACGTCTTGTTGATAACGTTCTCGATCCTATCCGACAAGCGTGGGGCAAACCTATTTTAGTAAACTCAGGCTTTAGATGTAGAGAGTTGAACGCTGCTGTCGGGGGCGTCGCAACGTCGCAACACCTGAAAGGGGAGGCGGCAGATATACGCGACGCTTCCGGTGATAATAAAGGTTTGTTTGAGTTAATCAAAGATATGGGACGTAAAGGTCTGATTAACTTTGACCAACTGATCGACGAATCGAACCTAACGTGGATACACGTTTCGTATCGTCCGCATGGTAATAACCGCAATCAGATATTAAAACTATGAGCGCACTAGACGTAATTACAGCCGGACTAGCCAAGCTAATACCGGATTTCGTTAAAAGCGACGGGACGATCGAATCAAAGATTATCGACGTCGTAGCAACGTACGCAGATTCTCAGAACATAGAGTTGACCAATTCTATGAACGACGTAATGCAAGCGTTGGCAAATCAGAAAGTAACAACAAAAGAATACTATCGACGCAAGGCGGTAGCCTTTCAGATGGGTAGCGTTCTTTTGTACGATCCTATAAATCAGGGCGGGTACTACGATCCTGTCGATCCTGAGAAACAAATTATCGTGCAAGCGTACATCGCCGGACAGATACCAACGTGGACACTGTTAGTCAACGCGCTTGACAATGCTGGTCACTTGCGTAAGCTAACCCTCGTAGAACTTGCGTCGTTTAAATCGTACTTTGCAGCTTTTCAGCCGTTAGGTTTGGAGATCAATATCAACTCACTGGAAGCTGCAAAGATATACGTTACGAACCTTATTATTTACGTGCGAGCAGGTACTAACGCAGGGGATGCTGTTGATGCGATAAAGGAGAACCTTCTAAAGCACGAACAAACGTTCCGTACGAACAACGTTGTAACGTTGACCGAGATAGAAGATGTAATTCAGCAGTTCTCCGGCGTTGCGGCGGTCAGCCTCGGCGGTGAAGTCTATGCAATGGAGCAACAACTCGACGGTACGACGGTTAGAACCGATCCGAAAGACGGTATCTTCCCACTTACCAACGGTGCGTTTACGTTCGCTACGGACATAACAGTTGATAACATTAAAGTGCTTGACTAATGTTTAAGTATATCAACATGCCTACTCTCGTAGCGCATTACCTACGAGAATTTTGCTGGCGAAGCGACGAAACGCCGAGCCTGCTCTATAGGTTTGTATACAGTTTGTGCTTACCGTTTGTCAGTCCGTATTTTCGCCGTGCGCGTATGATCGCGCTGGCGATCGCAGAATGTA
>OHQG01000389.1_pt1 | contig 24084 bp, 19 predicted proteins | sample 1577871 | NCBI WGS metagenome assembly OHQG01 (sample SAMEA3879604, study PRJEB24766) | human gut metagenome | biome: human-associated habitat; feature: feces | place: USA | collected 1985/1987
ATGCCTACGCCAGTGCGCAAGGCAGCCGTGGCGTTGACTTCATGTCGATGGCTTACAGTCTGTGGAGACAGAGGAACAGAACAGGAACAATCCAGCAGTTCAGAGACAGAATCAGCTAGGCACAGGCTAACGGACAGGATGCACTTACAGCTGCCCGTAACCTTGCTGGCGTAAGCTCCAATGGCTAGCTGCTGAGAGGTCTGTAGTATTCTGATTACAGAGAAGCTCAGATGTCAGGTGCATTTGCTTCATCTGGTATCAGATAGCAATGGAGACAGCAGCAAGACATCAAAGAACTGCAGTTAATGCAGACAGGCCGCTGGACAAGAGCACAGATCAGCGCTGCCATGCGTTAGTTCAGCAACCCTTAGGTCATGGCATAGCTCAGTCGTTCAGGTAATGTTGACCAGGTGCGTGGACTGAACTAGACATCCAGACGCATCATTAACTGGGCTGTAAGCACTGATACGAATTTCCTGGCAGGTGCACGCAGAGCATCTCAGATACAGTAGCAGTAGCAGTTCGGACGTACCATGTCCACTATACGAAATACATTCAAAGATATGGATGCCACAGGAGGAACAGGTTGGAATACATTTTTCAACAGGTTCATGACAAATAACTGGGGAGATCAGTCTGCTGTCTATAAGATGTTTGCTCAACAGGTATATGGATAGACAGATGAAGCCAGGATAACTGCACGTAATACACAACTGCGAAGTGTTCTTGGTTAGTCAGGGATGCAGTAGGCATTACGCTACGGATTCCTAGGAGCCGGAAGGTCGGATAACGACTATAAGAAGCATCTAAAAACGCTCACACAAGCCGATAAGAGTATTCAATAGTACAAATAGGCTCAGAGATATATTCTGTCCGCAATTGCAGTCGGATAGGATAAAAAACTTAAGGAGCTGGCTGCAAGTAAGCAGGGGCAGGATGCATACAATGCCTTCACTGCAGCCCTGAAGCAGGCTGACAGTCAGACAGATCCGATAAAACGTGCTGATGCTGTTCTCACTGCCAGAAGCAACTACAGGTACAGACTGAATGCTCTCAGCCGCAGAAACGCACTTAAATAGAGCACTGATTAGTAGTTCACACTGCAGATCAGAAAAGATATGTAGACTCTGCTCAAGGCTTAGTCTGAAGGCACTGTTGTCAACTAGCAGTATTTCAATGCCAACAAAGGCAGCTTCAAGTCGATATAGTCTTTCAGCTAGTACAGCAGACTCAGAGCAAAGCTGGGCGGATCAGATACAAACAGTGATCTGGCAGGCAAGTTGAACAGTGTTCTGTAGCGTATAGCCAACTTCCTCAAACAGATAGCTTAGAAGAAATGAACAAGGCTGATCTATGTCAACTACAGTTTTCCCTATAACAAGCTATATACAATAGACAAAGCTGAAAGGTTACACATACGTTACGCTGAGCCTTGGATCTAAATAGCTGTATATAGCTCAGGCTCCGATAATGGGCATATAGATAGCCTAGCAGATAGACTACAATCTTATAAAGTCTCTTTCAGGCAACTTTGGCATGCTTACCTTTGAGGACCATCCTGTCAGCATAACTATCTCCGGCCTGCGTATGGCGTTGCAACCTACATGCAGTTTGTCGTCTGCTAACCGCAATGCGACCACTATATAGAGCTTGTCTAAACTTTACATGAATTATAGAGGCTCTATAAAAAATGCTTCCCGGCAATCACTGCTCACTGTAACTGTAGGTACAGATACATATAAGGGAGTCATTGTCAGCTTGCAGCAGAGTTCAGCCAGCTAGAGTCTGCCCGGAGTTATGCAATACCAGCTGACCATGTATGGAGCCAGAATATGATGACGTTATACACATCCGGCTCATTTGTACTTTGTGTCAAGGTGTCCGGAGCTGTAAAGTATTACGCTGTAAAGAACTTCTATCTTCGCAAGGCTAAAGGCGCAATAACTCAGTGCCGGGTGAGCCTTATGGATGTTACCTGGCAGGTGGAAGTCAGAAATCTGTCTACATATCCGAAACTGTCGGCATTGGCATAGCTGTATAACAGTGCATGTCAGCCTGAAACTAAACCCATGTAGTGCCAGCTGCTGTAGTACAACTCCAGATAGAACAGTGGACAGCCTGTACAATGGTTTACAGGACGTGTGTGCGTCGTAACTCCGGTTCTGGCATAGCGCCCTGGAATTACATCTTAGTATACATGTTTCTGCATGGGAAAGGCGTGCTAGCTGATGTTCTCCTATGTCAGCGACTATAAGTATGTGGATGCTAAGTCTGCAAACAATGTGCCATAGCTGTAGAAAAACGGTCTTATAGGAGCCAACGCACAGGCAACTAATATATTCAGCACTGAAAAACTCGATACAGCGTTACTGATTTCCAACAGTGGACAGAATATATAGTCAGACACCGTAGATCAGCTTTTTACCAAAGCATTCAATTACTTGCAGTAGATGCGGGCAAAACTGGCTCTTTTCGCATAGACGCCTACTATAGACTTATCCAAATACATAACCTCTCAGTACAAGATAAGTTCTGTAATCAAGTAGGCTATCAAGGCGCCTGTAGACTTAGGACATAGTAATCCATATCTTATAGCCTTTGATCAGATGTTCGCATCAGGTATCGATAACAGGCAGCTCATCGATGCTATAATGACTACTCTGGCCGGTTAGCGGTTCCTGACAACTGCGCCTGCTTAGCGAACACTTCCCGACGCTTAGGACAAATTGTTTATCATCCCTAATTATGTATTGCCTGTTTAGACTCAAGATGCCATCATAACACCGGAAGACATCAATCTTGTACAGGTTACCGCCAATCCGTTGTCCCATTTAAGTATACCTGATAAATTGTTTGTCAACCTGACGATGCTGTCGGCTTTCGATATGGGAACAAGACTGATGCAGAATATACCTGGATTATATGGTGAGTACGAAGCGGTCACACCAGCTTCCAAGATAAAGCAGGCAGGTGCTCCGTGGTGGTTACTTACCATAGCTGTATAGAAGTCCAGATTCAAGACATATAAAGCCGATATGAAGAACATTCCTATTGGTTAGTCAGCTGTTACGTAGACATAGTAGAACGCAAGCTGGGCAGACGGAGCTAAACAGATGTTTGATACATATGCAAAGACACTGTATTTCAGTATGTATGCTGCCTAGAAGCAAGCTACTGTGAGTCTGCTGCCGACTGATAAAGCTAAGAATATGGACAGGTATATAGGCACGTCCATAGCTTTACAGCTTCCTTTAGATCAACAGAATCTGAATGACAGGAAATACAGTAAATTCTTCGGTGTTCTTGATTCAGTTACATATTAGTACGGATGCTCTACATCGCCTCAGCAGTCGTCATATCTGACAATAACGGCAAATGTGACGGCGCTGACTCCATAGAGCTCTGCCTTCGCCAAGGCTATATTTCAGGATTAGCGGACACCTCTGCTCTATTAGAAAAGCCTGGCCACAACTGATATGTACGATTACAACAACAGCTCTGATTACAGTGGTTTAGCATGAGGTTTAAGATGCCGGGTATATTTGAACAAATTAAAGGTCTGAATACTTCTCCTCAGAGTACTGCGCCTAAACCTGTAAAGCCGACGCAAGATGATATCGTGCAGACCATAGCCGATTGGCAGAAGAAGAGCACGCCTGAAACCACCAAACAGATATTGGACTTCATCAGGCCGACTATCGACAGCGCGCTTCATACCTATACACCTGGACAATAGAACACATTCAGGCTAAAGGCTACATCCTATGCATTGCAGAGTCTGCGTAACTACGATGTAACAAAGAAAGTGTCTCCAAAGACCTTCGTGTTCTCAAATCTTCAAAGACTCAACAGACTCAGAAGGTAGCGTTAGAATATCATTCATATCCCTTAGAATCAGGTCTATATGAAACAGATGCTGGACAATAAAACAGCTTAGCTGTAGAGTGACCTGGGAAGACCGCCTACTGATTAGTAGCTGAGCTAGGCTCTGTATATCTCCAAGCGCAAACTGGATAAGCTGCGTTAGCAGTCCTCTGTTACCATAAGTTAGACAATGTCTCAAGATCCGTAGGGACACTAGATGCTTGGAGCGTCTGATGTCACGGACAGGGATTACTATAATTATGTCTACTCATCTGTATCTCCTGTAGATAAAAAGATAATGTAGTGGACATCCGGGTACAAAACAAAGCCGCTGTCCAATAATCAGATAGCTGAGAAACTGCATATATCACCTGGGGCTGTATCACAGAGAAAGAACCGGATACAGCAGCTCATGGGTTAGGTGAGAGGTCTCGTATGAGAAAACTTATATAGGAAGGCGGAGAAAAGCCAACCGGCTGCTCATTGCAGCAGCACGATAAGTTTATCAGGTATGCGATGAACCTCCGTTTATAGTCTCTCCAGGATATTGTGGACGGCAGTTAGCAATACCGGGCGGCTTAGGCACAGAAACCTGCATAGGCATAGCTGTACCTGACAAACCTGGATTAGATCTTGCAGCCTCAGTTCTTGTCCCACCTGCAGAGTAATAAGGATCAGTCTGCACAGGTATCTACATTTTAGCAGTACGGCTAGATATTCCGTATAAGCAGAGACTTACTGACTTGTACTTAGAAAAGAAAATCGAGACTGCTTGCCGGTGTCCAGGAAACGCTTGGAAAAGCATGGGCTAACAGTACAGCTGGAGATGTGTACTTATGAAGGATATGCAGTTCACGTAGCCTAAAACAATGCTTATATAGCCACATGTGCTTGGAGTAACTTCTGTACAGGGGCTTATTCTGTATCAGAAAATACTTGTGCTTATGCTCAGCTCGTCTTCCTCCAGCTACAGAGAAAATGCCGGAACACAATTGATAGACTTGTTATCTGGCTCGAATACGCCATCTGACTAGCTTCTTACATCTCTCGGTTCCAACGCATGTGCACAGGCGAGATCTCTGCTGGACTCATAGGATATTGACAAAATGGACTCACTTACAGCATCTGCAAGTAATGGAGTCTTAAGTATAACCCTGCGGCTCAAAGACGGCTAGACATATACTGGAGAACTGTCGTGAATTTAACAGAACCAACAAATACTCAATTTCAGCAGGCCTAGTAGACACTGACCAATTTGATGCAGGACTACTCTCAGCAGCTTGATGTAAAGAAAGCATCTACCATACGGTAGCTGTTGATAAGACCCTATGCATATGTATTCGCAAAGATAAATCAACTGATGTAGACATGGTTAAGAACTACGTCTGTAGGTTACCTGTCCTAGTCACAGCTTACACAGAACCAGACTGCGGATATAGTTGCAAGTAATTACTTTGTCACAAGAAAGCAGGGCACATACGCAAAAGGTGTTGTGACTCTTACCTGTACTGCCTCTTCTGTTCGAGTGACTAAAGGAGCTCAGTTTACTATAGACGGACATATCTTTGTCACTTAGAAGACAACTATAGCCTCTGTGAATCCTCTATAGGATACTGAAGACATCAATTACACAAAAATGTACAGCATTAATGGCCAGTACAAGACCAATGTTCCTGTTGTTTCTGTTGTATCCGGCTACATGGAGATACCGGAAGGGGCTCTGGTCACAGTATCATCATACATAGCCAATGTCAACCAGGCGTAGCTTACATCTCCGATAACAGGTGGAGCTTAGAGCTAGACAGACGCATCTATGATGAGCAGATGTAAGGACAGGTGCGGATCTGCTATAGGAACATTGGGAGCTCTACGGATAAAGATGTAGGAAGCTCCTGTACAGGTTATGAGCTGCAACGCAATAAGCAGCAAAGATCCGGGATGCTTCAGAGCCAGAAACAACAACCTCGATGTACCCTACGGCGGCATAGTCGATGTCTACGTGAAAACAGCAAATCAGACATCATTCGGCAAGCTTCTGTTCTAGTCTATGAAACATGACAGTGATGGCTACTACATATAGGTATCCGCAGAAAATGATAGATAGATTGCCGGTTTCACACGCGTAACAAAGGTGCTTTCTGCTCAGCAAGGCACATAGCTCGGTACATACACTGTAGAGTATGGTTCATCTAACACACTTGTATCTGCGTAGGCAGCAAGACTTACTGTGTATCAGACAGCTAAGATCCGCTTCCGACAGTCCCTCACAGCTTCGGTTCCGGTATAGGCGACTGTGTAGTATGTTAATGGCATTACAGACCTGCAGTAGTATATGGACAGCTCTTCAGGTGCCTTCCTTGGACAGGATTGTCTTGTAAAAGCTGCTGTACCTGCAACAGTACATATATCCGGCTACATACACAGCGCACAGCCAATAACATAGGATACCTTATAGTCACTTAAGATTTTCATATCTCAATATGTGAATAGCAAACAGGTCGGTGACTATATATTAAATATGGCTTAGGTTGCCTAGGTTCTGCACCAGCAGTATCCTGACATCAATTTAAGACTTCCATATGGTATTCAGACTAGCCTGCCGATGACCAATGGCGGCAACTATAACTTTACCACTTCTGACGGCTAGATCGACCTGACATACAGACAAGGTTTGTATATGTGGGATCCTCAAGCATATTACTTCTCGACAGTGCCAGCGTATATCACACTTGAGGTACTGTAATGTAGAGATGGGCTAAACTTGTTCGCAGAATATGCGGATATTTCTGGACTACGGTATGGAAAGATACATGGCTGATCTAGCTGCTTGGCAAGTTCTTTCAGCACGTGTCTGGATAGGTGCTGTAGGATAGGCTGCTGCAAATAGACAATCAGTTGCATGTTGCATATACGGTGCAGCCTGATAAGTGGCACCCTGTGCGTATACTGGTTGATGCTTAGACATAGAGCAGCGCTGTAATACCTATAACACAGTTCGTAATTGGCGCTTCTTATATAGGACAGACTGTATAGGGTACTAAGTACAATACTCTGTAGCAGATTGGTATCCCGATAAAGATACAGAATAAGGTGGACACACCTGATATCCTGCTCAATATCGATACCGACTATACTGTGCAGGACGGATGTATTAAGTTCAGCCAGCCGTTGGATCAGATCGGATTCCGATCTACTATAGTCACTGTAGCCGGTTAGATAAAAGTTTGTTACTAGCTGTGGTGCATCTACTAGAAGTATCAGACACTGAGGGATGCTTTTACCGGTATCCTGTAGGTTCCGAATTATTGGTTGTATAAGTATCCGGGAGCTGTGGAGGCGGCCTGGAGCATAAAGCTTAACGGCAGCAACAAGCGAGATGTTCTGCGGTTACTTGGCGCTGTCGGACAATGTCCTGTAGCCTGGCAGTAGGGCACTGTATCAGATGTACAAGGCAGCACAGTCATTATAGGTGACCACACATATACCGGTGAAGGTTCTCCGATAGTTACCAAAGGTCAGTATGTACTGAAGGGTTAGCCTTTATTTGTTGTATCTGAAAACGCACTTGACTATCCGAGAGTGATAACATGGAAAGATACCATTCCATCCGATATCGCGAGCATACCTGTTGTTACGGATGCCGGAGTGCTCACAGCTTCAAACAGAGACGGACTGAGTCCTGTAAACAATGTACTGCCGCTGACAGGTTAGAACTACATACAGTATCAAAGACTGTGCGCATAGTTAAATGCTGATCTGAATATACCGTATATACAGCTTCCAGACAATATGAATCCCGCGCAATTCCTTTTGTCCACAGTATGGAAGCACTCCGGCTTTATCATTGTAGCTCCGTCTTCCAACTACAAAGACATGTGTATAGCTGCTCGTGTGATTGTTTAGAACACAGCGCTAGGTGCTATACCTATAATATACAGATATGCTGCACAGACATACGTTACGATATAGCCTGATTTACAGGTGACGTCTAAAGCAATAGCTTATTACAATGAATCTGTGAATAACGGCTTGCAGCATAAGGAGAGATACAATGACTTTGACAAATAAAGGATCTGAGCTGTTGTTGCGTGCTCTTCTGCAGGCAGTCAACTCTTGTACAGGACTTACAGATACAGGTAAAGTAGTAAGGAATGGAACTGTCTCTGTTGTCGATAACTCTATAAAATGCTGCTTTGATACATATAAATTAGATCACTCGTAGATTGAATAGCAAAAAGATAAAATAGTACATATATGTCTGCTGGATGAAAATAGCTGGTAGCTTGCCCGCGTGCCGGTATAGCCAACGTGCAGACTCAATGGTGCTGGACTTATATTCAATCTGAGCATGAATATTGGAGGCTTACATGGCTGAAAGTTACATGGTACCCAAGTACACATAGGGGATGGCTACTGTTGATAAGCTCAACCAGCCTCTTGACTACATATAGACAGCACTCAACAATATAAGTCAACGTGTTGACCAAATTTCAAACAAAAGCGCTGTCATACAGTGGTAGGCTGTGCTTGATGCATCTGTACAGACAGGAGACCTTGTATATTTCGATTCTGAAGGGTCGTCAGCATGCTTCAAGCCTGCGAAAGCGGCTCTGTTGGGCATTCCCGGAGCACAAGGGCAGTCTGTATAGGCGCCGCAGAGCCGAGTATAGGGCATCGTGCTTTCCACAGACCCTGCGGTTATATTGCGATCTGGATACTACTAGTCACCCATCGTCTAGGCTACATTAGGTACTGGAGCTTAGGCTGGAATCTATTATTTATCTCCATAGACAGCTGGTAAAGCTACAAAGACACCGGGATGGAATCTCAGGCAGCCATGCCTAAGCTATTACGGGGACGGCAAGTTCAGTCTGTTCTCGAACTATCTTGCACATGACAACCACCATCACGCAAGTTTGGTTATAGGGTAGTGGCAGTAGCGCGCAGCGTATGACGGAGAGTACACGGCACAAGGAAATTACTTCTATAAGATATCTGATGCAGACATGCTTGGACAGCTGTCCGCCGATACGACCGCTGTGTTCTACAGAGGTCTTCTCAATACTACTGATTTTTCCTTCCAGCCTGATGCTGTATGGTGTACAGCATCTGATGCACCGCAGGCCGGATAGGTTGTCGTGTTCAATGACTATCCGTTCGCCTATGGAGACTCTGTTGTAAGGACTGTAAGAAGTTCTTCTCTCAGTGTGAATTCTCTTAACGGTACATATGAGATCAACCTGCCGAAGTACGTAAAGAACAAAGTTGTTGGTTCGGCCACAGCCGTTGCCGATATTTCAGGCAAGAATATTTCCATAACACCTATCGTTTCCAGGCTGTATGCAGGTATGGGCATCAAAGTACAGAAGCTGGGATTGGGTATATATCAGATTTCGTCTGCTCAGCACGACGGAGCAAACATCGCTGCTTCTGACATGCGTATGAACGGTACACAGAGAGTTGCGGACGGCCTGCTGACGTATACTGTCTTCCCGAGATCAGCGACAACCTCGTTCATCATATCTACACCTGTTACGTATTCCGGATAGAACCTGAAAGGACAGACCAAAATATGGTTTACTACAAGAGGTCCCGGATCAGGACGTGTCAACATCTCTGTGTACTGGATACCTGTAGATACATCTGGCACTGAATATACTACTATTCCAGGAATACACATAGGCGACACAACTGCAGTGTTCTCCAACACCAGCACATCTATGCTTGCTTACACATAGACAGCCTACATCGGCAATTTTGATCTAAGTACACATGGCACGTTGCTGGCAAAGGTATAGGCTGTAGCGCCCGGCAGCGACATGTATGTATATCAGACAGGATTCAAGACAACCGCTGTTGCATAGGTGCAGGAAGACGACACATCCGATGCTGTGTCTCAGGACATTCTCGACCAGCTCGCCAAGGTGCTCACCTACAACGCGAATTACTGAGGTGGCAAATGACTGATTATTAGTGGATGAGCCATATGGCCGCCCAGACATATCCTCTGGCGGATTAGGTAACAGGGTTATCTGTTACAAGTCAGCTGTTGCCTAAGTATCTGATTTTGGACATGCGCATATTGGTCCCCGAAGCTACTGGAACTGTAGATGGCAATGCTTTTTATATAAGCAGAGTTCAGGACTAGGGAGCATCTCTGTCTATCTACATAGGATACAACGGTATCTAGGTTGCTGTAGGCTCAGGGATTCCAAAAACACTCACTATGACATAGCCTGCTGTGCAGCATTGGTACACATTGACTGCACTATAGGGAGGATCGATGTCATGGGCAGCTAAACTTACAGGCTCCATATGTGTAGGACCTACCAGCACGTATGATATCGGCACACAAGTATACACAGCGAGCAACACCAAGCTTAACCGGAATGTCATCAGTGTAATAGGTAAACTGACATATCTCTAGGCGATAAAGGTTGACTAGGTCTATTATGATGGCGTTGTGTAGATCCAGGCAGGATAGGGGGTCAGCATATCCGCTACTGTTGAAGACTAGGTGACGACACTTACTATATCTGTCGACCGGACTTATGTTACCTAGACTGTGCAGTAGTCTGTGGTGCAACAGATGAACGCCTCGATAGGAGCGACACCCATCACCTCTATCAATGGCGTAACTCCCGACTCCACCGGCAATATACAGATTTCAGGTGTTGACTGCGTTGACGTTGTCGCACAGGGACAGGGTGGGCTGATTGTGAAAAATCCATGTTCCAAACCGTGCTGTGATTCAACCAATATGTAGAGCACAGTGATTGCTTTGTAGGCCTTGAAGCAGCAACAGAGTGTCCTGCAGAGTTACTTTACGAATCAGGCCAATACCATCAATTATATGCAGGCGAATTTATCCACTTTAATGAACCAGCACTGACATGATAACAGAATTGCGCATAGCAGGATATCCTGTAAGTACAAAATACTTAAAGATACAGGGAAAGGATGACCTTAAGGTCGCACCAGGAACATCCGGACCGAAGATATCTTATATACTGGCTAAGCAGGATTCTGACAGTCAGTCGGAAGCTCCTGTCGTGCCCATTATATCAGGATCTTACTTAAGGACTATAAATGGAGTGTCGCCTATGTAGTAGGGACAATTCCTGCTGATGGGCGATTACTGTACGTCTGTTGTCTAGGGCAGTGACGATTCGGATCCATAGACATCCGAAGTGCCTGGAGCAATAAAGATCTTCGATGGCTGTCAGGCATGCGCCGACTGCAGTTCCCAGTGGTATGTGCAATCTATGCTCCAGTAGTGTATGCTGTGGCTTGCCGGGTTGAAGGATTGTATTCTGTACTATGAACCGGCTGCAGCCAGGCTCTGGAACCAGATGCTGCGGAAACGAGTATTGTAGATATAGAACTGCGGCAAAAGCGAAATAGATGCGGAGTACAGACAAAGAGAGTTCGGCAAGGCTGTAAAGCTTTTGTATCAGTATAAAGCAGTTGTCGCCATGTGGAACTATCTGGTGTTTACAAAAGCCAGATCGATAGAAGTGGTTCAGGCACCTGAGACACATCTGGGCTTTATAATGCAGTCAAAGCGAATCATAGACTTCTGCGATGCCGGGCTGAGTACTGTCACACTTCACTTAAAAGCGACGTTATAGTCAGGGCAGACACAATCTTTCCTTGCGTCACAAGGACGCGCAATGCTGCTCTCTGTTACCAAAGTCACATAGAACACTTACATCTAGTACGGTAAAGATACCGGAAGCCTGGGCGGAGGGCTTGATACAGGCAGCCTCAGTTGTGACATATCGGCTACGAGCTAGCCTGTAATAACGTGCGCTATACAATTCTTCCCGACAAAGTAGTGCAGGGCTGTGTTCTCAGGATCCATTAAAGTGCTTCCTGTCATTATATAGGGGGGCAGCAGCAGTGACGCTCAGTTGTCTTCCAGCCCGCTTGTTGATCTCGGAACATATGCTGAGGCAGCTTACGATGCTACTGATATCGACAAAGGGTAGCTGACAAAGACAAACAGGTGGCGGATATAGCTTGCCTGGTAGTTCACACAGGGAGATATGGTGGTCAGCAGATAGGACACCTAGTAGGTAACTTACTTCACGTCAGGGTTTGGCTTATATCCTTCCAGATCTGATTCAGGTTCTGGATCGGTAAACGTCGGAGACGACGATACCGGCGGCGGCGGACTTATTTAGATATAATCGGTGAGGGCAACACATGAGCTTTGTAACAACAGAGACAAGCGCACGTACAGATACGTACCCTTTCACATGTTAGGTGTCTTTCGGCAATTACTTTATATAGTCGATAAAGTTAGCCCTTAAAGATGTACAGCAGCAGCCTTCTCTTAATATATTGACAGCTAAACAGGGCTAGTGCTCGATAACACTGATGTCAGGTTCTGTAGTGTTGGCTACTGTATAGTATGCAGGCAATCTGTGGATGACTTTTGATACAGCACATGCTTTCGGTTTCGTTAAGCTGCGTGTCAGACCTTCTCACACTATAAATTTTTCAGGAAAGCTGCCTCTCCATCCGCTTACATATACATACAGCTACAACAATGAAGGTATCACCAGTATTCAGGCTAACGACGACGTGAAGCCTGTCGGAGATACATTAAACATTACTGTAATAGGCTCTATTCATTGTGATAAAGACCAGTTAAGCTTTACGAACAGGGGTGCTTTAGGTGGACCTGACTGGCCTTTCAGTATTCAGAGATTCGACATGACAGGCAATGTTGTCGGCTAGCCTGGAACTCTTACAATAACGCCTGTAGTTGAAAACTCATAGCTCATAGCCAACTAGTATGTTGGACAGAATATATGTTATGGTGGCACTTACGGTGGTGTAACCCATGCTTATCTGCCCAGTGCTGATTATATGTATATAAGGCGTACGCAATAGCCATTGTACGACTTCATATAGACGCCTATAGAATCCAATTAGGTAGTATATACAAACACAGAGATAGGAAAATATATACAGAACATCAACGGAACTCAGACGCAGAGACTGAACATAACAAGTGTATGCGAGCAGATATCTGTTACAGGACCCGTTGCTGTTGGAGACTCTGTCTATGTGATCTATGTCTCATCCAATCCGGGCTTCCCTACATGCGCCTAGTATGACAGTGATTCCTTGTCATCTACTGGAAGCTGATCTGCAATAAACAAAAGAGGTAATAATGAACATTCTTAATGCAGATACGCAGCAGGTGCGGACATTTTCGAAATATCCGTTCGATTAGGCTTCCACTATGCAGATATATAACTACACAGTAAAATCTACGTGGATACCATCTATAGGTATTTGTGTATAGCAGGCTAGATTCCCTCTATATATAAGCGGCTTTACACACAACAGTGCCACTACATGCAAGTTACATATAAGTGACAATACAGCTACTGAAATAGCTTATGCCGTACTGTACAGATAGCGCAGTACGGCCCAGACAGCAGGTATACAGAGTGCCGATAAAGTTGTAGCTTCGCTAGTGGATGTATATGGACATGTCTGTGGGCAATTGATGTATGATGTATAGTTTTCCGGATTCATTCTGAATGTGCTTACTACGGAGCATCTCGGATAGATAGCACTGAGCGCGAACAACCTCATACTGTCTCCATAGTGTATAACATGTACACATACAGTGGGGTGTAAACAGGTCATATTTAATGGAAAATACAAATATAAAGGGAGTACAACTCTGATTTTCCAGCGCAATGTGACACTCACCGACAGCGGAATAATATCAACACCAGCTATAAATGTGTATGGGGATAAAGATACCACAGATGTATCCGCCATTGCATATCAGGCACCGAAGTACCTCAAATATGTGAACGGTAAAAACCTGTCTGGCAGCCATGTGCTGATTAAACCGATTGCTCTTTCAGATCTTCGAGTGATAACCAACACAGGAACTATAACGTTCTCAGGGGTACGGAATGCTTGATAAACTGTACAATATATCTGCTGTATATCCATTCTATAACCATACTGGATTGTCTGATACAGACAGACAGACAGCCGGATGTATAGCTTGCTGCAGAATATAGATACGAAAACCGAGACTCAGGCAATTTTTAGCAGGCTAGGATTACTACAAACCTATTCAGGATACAAATATTCCGACGCAGATAGTTCTTGAAAGAACAGAACCAGGCAAGGCTGTATTTAAAGTGCAATACGGTTACTATGAGTAGCCATGGTACATAACATGGACAAAGGATGGCACTTGCTCAGGTACTTTTCTTGTTTCATGCTATATGTAGCTGACAGCTTAGCTGCCTACATATACAGGCAGCTCTTTAATTCTCCTTAATTAGTGCATGATAGTCAGAACGCCTGGAGTAGTGCTGCATGCCGCATCGGATGGAATCCAATAGACAGGCGGGATATATCCTAACCAGACCATGTATACGAATGTCAAAGGTTTCTGTGACGGATATAACTGTCAGGTAAGCGCATAGGATTCCAATTTGATTATACTGTCGTCGGCTGCAGCAGGTAAAGGGAGACCTAAATACAATGATGTGTGGGGTTCAGACTCACAGGAGTCTTAGTTACCAGCGGAAGCTCCGACAGGTGTGCGCACTATAAACACAAACACAGGAAGCGTAACTTTTCTGTCTATAGGCGATGTAACGCAGAACGTTGTTGTTACTTAGTAGGATGACGAAGTTACAACTACAGTACAATTAAGTATCTGAGCTTATATGAAACACCTTAAGAAAGACAGATGTGGGTGGAAAGAGTATCAGTGCGTAGGTATTAAAGACCTGTTCTCCGACTCTATATCCATATGCTGTGACACAACAAATTATGATTAGACTGTCGGGTAGAGATAGAACGACTATAACTATCTGAATCTGCCTGTATCTTTTTAGGGTGTAGTCAATATAGTTCCATTTGCCAACCTGTAGTCACTCGGATGTGGCGTCGGATGTATATCCAGCTACGATCCGATGGGGGACGGCTTGCAGGACTGGTTTGACAAAGTCAGTAAAAATTCTGACTACATAGCGGCATATGGTAACTTCAGGGCTTCTCTGGCTTGCTATTTTGATTCTTAGAAGTAGCGTCCGGGTATAATGACACCGAAAGCTACGCTGAGTCCGTTTAACACAGCACCTTCAGTAGTTGTCCCGACGTCTTAGCTGCGTGTATAGCCTAACGTGGGCGGCGGAGGTACAAGTTCATGGGATGGACAGAGTGCCTGCGCTAACGGGTTCGCTATAATACCGCTGGATCACAAGGGCTCTGGATATAGACTATATGTAAGTTCAGGCGATGCTATACCTTCTGTAAATGCAAACGGATAGGCTGTATCCTATTACGTAGAAGGCAGATATCCGGAGGGATAGAGTGCTAGATATAAGTCCGATCTGTAGGTATACCTGACAGCCAAATATGACTTTACCACCGCAAAATGGGACTTCGGAATTGCGGTCGTGCAGCAGGATCAGGATTGGTAGACTGCTGTGGACAGATAGTAGTGGGAAAAGGTGACTCTGCTGGGCACTGTAAGTTGTGTCCGGAATGGTAACGCGAAGGTATAGACATACGTAACGCAGACAGCTTGCTCTCCTGTCGATATGCGCGACTTTGTTTCTTAGGTTCCTATGCCGTCAGGTACTGATACATCAATGTATGTATTCGCTTATCTTGGCAGCAGCAAGATAAAGAAATGGGTACAGGTAAAGGACTGTTGACTTACATGTAACTTCAGCTAGGCTTAATGAAAACTAACTGAAGGAATATAACATGCCAAATTGTCCATGTCCGTAGTTCGACATTTAGAAGTACAAGGATAAGCCTTACTAGGAAACTCCTTGTGCCAAGTGCTTCCTGTCCAAGTAGACCACCAACACGCATAAGCATTCATAGCTGTTCGACACAGATGGTGTGTAGTCTCAGCAGCCTGCCAAACGTCCGTAGCCTGTATAGATATAGGATATCCTTCCTGAAAAAATTTCTCCTGACACGTTGGCTATAATCGTATAGGCGTGTCAGCAGAACTTTATCCTCACACTCAGCAATCTGGTGCTCAAACTTACACGTCTGTCCAAGACATATCCTGTACTGTTTTAGATTCTCACATACAAGATGCAGCATCCATAGATGTCTTACTTCGAGATAGGCAGGAAGCTTAATCCGCCGTGCTCAAAGCAGAACGTGCTGTATCACCTGTCGCACGCTGTCAGATAGTTCCCTCAGCTGGAGAAGAGTATTGTTACAGATACAAGGTTCTCAGGAGGAAGATACGCACTGAAGACCATAGCATAGCTGGCATCCAGGATCAAGCAGGTGTAGATCGTGCGGCGTAAATTATACGAGCAGAACTAGTACAACACACGTAAAGAGTTCGACGAACTGAAGAGATAGCTGTAGAGACCATATAAGGTTAACATCATCAGCGAGTTCGACAGTTATCTTCATGAATCCGACAGCGGAGACGACAATGTTAAGAGCAGATGAATAGGTATTCAAACTTAATGATTCAAGAGTTAAGGCACTGTCAACCGGTAAACTGACTGTAGCTGCACTTGCATATACTATCAAACCTGGAGACTACATGATACTGTACAAGAATACAGTATATGCACTGACAGAAGACTAGTACTATGCCGCTCAACAGATGGACATGTAGAAGTATCTGACAAAAGAAGCATTCTAGCAGGTACTCAAATAGGATATAGACAAGCTCGATACAGTAGACAGGAAAGCCGCATAGAGAATCAAGAACAGCAAGACTAATTGTTCCACCTGCCAGTACAACTCGTACAAAACTCAGCTGCTCAGAATCATGCAGAAGTATCCATGGCTGCTCAGCAAGTACAATCTTGTGAAGATAAAGCGCCAGATACGGCAATATCCATAGGTATCGTAGCCTGTTATATCGAAGGTAAGCGCTCTGTTCCCTACGTTCTTCCAGAAAGTTGAATACGACAGGAAACCGTGTCTCGACTGCGTGTAGAAGCACATCGGCATGGCGTACATAAAAGGATGCTAGGCGCAACAAGGCTATCCTGAGCATCTTGTACTTGCAGTAGCTAATTTGCAGGAAGCATATGAGGAATGCCCTAAGGACTGCTCCGCTATAAGAGAGATGCTGCTGTTCTGTATAGGAAAGACAAAGATCGAGAACAAGGCGTTTATTCCACTGGATAATCTCCTGTATCTTATATAGATGGCCAGACAGGAAACAGGCATGTCGTAGGCTCTGGATAAGAATAAAGCGGATTAGTCGTTCGATCTGTAGCTCGATTAGCAGATGAAGCAGGAGCTTGCAGAGATTCCTGTGCTTAAGAAGCTGGATATAATGAACGAACTTAAGGCTCTCATCGCACTTGAGTACAGCAACAAAGACCACATATCTGTCAAGTATCAGGGATACATGGGCAGTCTCGCAGACATGATCCTGCCGTTCTCTGTGAAGGTAAGTAATCTGATCAGGAACAGGCGCCTTATGTTCAAGGCGTGTCCGTAGTTAGTGCGTCAGACTGAGTATGATTGCAAAGATTTACAGGAAGCGTTGAAGAGTCCGATGGCGAAAAAGGACTGATCTACTACAGAATATCAAATTCCATGCCGTAGATGCACATTGTTCCGCTGTTGCTTGCATCGGACTGTGATTCAGAGCTCTAACTGTAGCTTATGCTGTAGCTGGAGCTCTGTGACTATGAACCTGACAACGACTGCGAATATGACACAGAGTCAGAGCACGCTGTTCCTGTGGTGAACTAAAATGCAGTGGCCTGTGCAGAGTTCAGATAGTTCAGAGCTTTAACAAGCGCTGTTACACCTGTCTTTATTCCGTTTATAGCATGCTGAGCCTGGAAGTCGTTACGAACTCTGAGCTTTATACTGTTTGTTCGGAAATAAGCATAGTCATCCAGCATCTCGGACGGATAATCCTACATGTCCACAGGATCTGCTATATGGCTGAATCTGTAGTCAGGCTACTTATTGAAGTTCTTCGGCAGCTTCTATATTACAAAAACATTTGTATCTACGTTACAGGCGGAGGTTGCTTTGCATTCAATATCAACAGCCGCCTTATATCCTGATCGCTGATATCTTTTGACACTGAAGTGCAGAGTTATGTTCATTACTGCTCCGTAAATGTGACGCCGCCAATTGTAATTGGCAATTTGAAATTCTATTTAAGAAAAGCATTAAAGGCTTTATTATATTGTAAGCGCAAAGCAGCTGCTTTCAGTATAGTATGCTTGTTTACCTGTTTATGCGGGCACGTTGGACAGCCCTTGATAGCGGCTGACGCAGCTGCCATAAGAGGGAAGGACTTTAAGTCCATATTGAGTAATTTTTGCTAATCAGGTGTTAAAAACATTTTGCGCTCCTTATGAGCTGGGCGCGTTCAACTGGAAAGAATAGAATGGGAACATTGAGTAAAGACTGTTACGCGTATCCTGCCAAGGAACTCTATCCTATACACACCAAATAGGCTGCGCTTAATTCTTACAAAGAGTTCTAGCACGATATTGATAAGTATTCAATTGACAGCATCAAGATGATTGCAGCCAATTTCATAAAAGCTGCGTCTGTACACGACATCAAATATCCTTGTGCACAGGCTGCGAAATCCAGACAGTGTGTAGACATATAGCTGGATAACGGCGCTGTAGTATCTATGACCAAAATATAGAACTTGCAGGATGCAGATAAGGCTGTAGCCATGCTGGATCAGATCAGAGACAACATTGAGCTTAAATCTCTCAGAAAGGTTGCGAGGTATATTGTCAATGAATGTGAGAAACTCAGCCTGTAGCCTACTGACAGCATAAAGCTTCATAAGTACGCTGGTTTTGGTCTTGGCAATGCCTAGTAGATGGCTGCATAGTTCCGCAAGCGCGGTACGCTTATGCTGTTGCCTGAAAGCATCAAATCATAGTTCTATCAGGCATATAGAAACCTTGATCAGCAGGATGCATAGACCATGTACAAGCAATCTGCTGCTATTTGCGATATGCTTGATGGTATCGACAGACTGTATAAGCTCGAATCTCATTACGGTAACGAAATCAGTAAACCGTAGGATGTGTGCTTTTCGTAGACACTCGATACTATGCTCAAGTAGGCTTCTGATTATCTCGGAGTCGAGTCGACATCCACCATTCTATCCAAAAAGGCTCTACTGCAGGACAAATAGAAAGTAGCCCGGTTCTTTGCTGATAAATACGGCGCGTAGATAAAAGATGACAATGATATGCTGAATAAGGTAGCGACACTGTCTTCAACCGGAATAAAAGCACTCATAAAGGAACTTGAATGAACCTATTCTAGCGCAAAGACTGTATGGTTCCTGTATATGCTCTTGCTGCTGTATCCAAGTTTCAGTAGTAGGCTGTAAACTGGGACCCTCTGGTACTGCGCGATGCATTCTAGGCTCAATTCAGCTGTAGGCTGTCACAGAGAGGATTCGATAAGCTCATGGCTGGTACTTCTATGATAGGTACCAATCTATTCACAGCATCTATATAGAGCTTTTTAGCATGTACTGCAGCTTGTGCCAACAGAAGCATACAGTCATCACAGCTGAACTACGTATCTCTGAAAGAATGCTGTTGGTCTGTATTCGTGTATAAAGATATGATCGGATACAACTAGCAGGAATAGAAAGATCAGTTCGACCCGGATATAGTGATGTATATACAGGGCCTTATGGATATATAGGGTATATCCAAACTACCTTCATACATGTCCTTTGCCTAGCTGCCTGCGTAGAGGATGGCGACTATATAGCAAGCTCTGGTAGGTGACGTCACATCGTTCTAGGCCTACAACACAAGGCAGCTGAACTAGGTGCAGGATATAAATGCCTACGTGATGCAGATGCAGGCAGATCTTGTATAGCAACTGAAGCTGTTGGAGCCTATTATACACTGAATTGTTCTCAAAGGAAAAAGTATGTGTTTTCCTTTGAAAATAGCTAAAAAATGACCACTTTTTTGGCATAATAATATGGAGGAGCTTTTAGAGCTTTTCTGTGGATGGCTAAGTCCATCCAGTTTCACGGTGCTGTATTGAGGTCGACTTATGTTGACTGTCAGTACAGCACCGTTCGAATTTGTGACTATGTTGTTCCTGTTACCCTGCTTAAATTTTTACTTAGTAGTCGTATATGCGGCAGCAGTTGTTGCTCGCTGCTAAAGCACAACCTAAGTAAGTTCGAACTACGCTGTGAACAAGAAGTTGATGCGGCTTCGATTTGTAAAAGGACCGCCACGTGTCCGTTGACAATTTCTCACGTAATTTCACGACCGATCTGATCCACGTGGTTACTTAGGAATCAGATCTTACATGAAATTACAGAGAAATACAAGACATCGTTATCTGAGTGCGCAGTTGTTACAACTGCTGTAAACACATACTCATTGCAGTATGTGATCCTATTTCCTGGTCCGAGTTCTAGGACCAGGAAATCAAAGAGATATACGGGTGAACGGTTCGGCAAGCAATCGGCTGGATATGTCACACTATTTTGTTTATGTGAATTCTGTTGTTCTTGTGCCTTGGTTCATTTTAATATTCAATAGACTTCGTATCAGCTGCTGATACACTTACAGAACATGTGAGACACATATGTGTGTCTATTACCCCCAGCATACCTCCAGAGTGATACTCTGGAGGTTAACTTTAGGGTAATAAAGTATTGAATATGTTGCCAATAGATGACTATTACGTGAAACAGAAGTCGTTGCGACTTCGCACTAGGTTTGATGAATACCTCATCAAATAGATAGACGCTAGTATGCATGCGACCCGCCAAGCCCAACCGAGGCACTTGGCTGTAGCCAAGTGACCATCGAGTGGGCACCGGCGGAACGCATGCATACTGTAATTAAGACGTTAAAGCCTGAATCTACAATCGTTACGATTGCTTGTATGCTGGCTAGGACAGTATATATGTTATAATTGGAAGGATCATGCTATTATTGATCCTTCCAATTATAGAGGCGATGACTAGTTTATTTATTTGGTAAAACAGATGCACACTAACACGTTACGTGTTATTTTACAGCATACAATGGACAACGTTGTATCGCGATATGTTCTTACTTATGAATCCTGCGGCGAGCGCAAAACTCTGCTGTCTATCGACGCAGACTTCAGCGCACCGACGCAGCTTCAGAACTAAGAACAGATCAGATCTGTAAATAAAGCTGAACTCGAGTCCGTTACGGATTCACAAATGTGTATTACTCAATGCGTGATACACGACAATCCTGGTGCTGCATGGAGCACCTCCGAACAGCACCAGGATTCAGAGCTTATACCCCAACGCAGCTAAAGCTTTCTCAAGCTAAGCTATAAACTTGGCATCAGGAACAACAGAATTCGCAAACCCTCCAAGTCCGTCCCACTGTCCTGCAAGACGCTGTTTAACAGCCTACCTTATCCGCACACCAAGATCCTACAGAACCAGTTTGAGCTACTGGCTCTGCACATGGAAGCCTTTCTGCTCCCACCTGACCCAAATCGGGTACCACCTTGCAAACCGCTTGCATGCGGTAGGCAGAGGATATATAGTATCCCTTCTTCCCTATTTGCCGCGCAACACAACGTTGCCGTTTATTGACTAGAGTCTCCTGACCTAGTCAAAAGTGAACTTAGCGTGACTCATAGACTAGTACTGCGTTGCTTCTTTTTTTAGCCTATAGTCATTGTTACTGTCAAGTTTAATAACTTTCATATACATCCTCCTATGGGTCTATTACAACAGGGTGACTGGAAACAGCCTACACGAACTGACTGAACTAGGATCTTGGACTGAAGTTCTGATACTAAGTGACCAGCACAGAAGTGTCGAACTTCTAGCCCAGCACAGGAAATATTCCGAACTTATGCCATAAGGCTGAGCAGGCAAAGTTGACAGCATGTGCAAAGTCATCAGGCACACCTGGTTTCTTGCCTATGAAGACAACTGTCCTGTTGCCTATATACGCTCTTGGATCCTACTTAAGCGCAAGGAAGTCATAGGCAAGCTAAGTCTTATCCTATACATTGAACTTCATTACACGTACAGACGTATCTTTCAGCGCCTGTACAATGAGAGCCAGACTTCTGGATTTGTCTATTGTGTAGTTATAATAGTCAGCCTGCTGCTGCGCTTTATCATAGCTTATGATGTCACCTTTCTTAGGTCCGGTATATGTGAACGGAACAGGATACGTGCTTGTGAGCAGCAATCCTCGCTGCTTCATGATCTACATGCGCACAAAACCCGCACCACCGTTATCGTGTGCAAATATATCAGGATGCAGGATATCTATCCATTGCATCAGCTACTAGGCCTGCTATGTCGGCGTCGTTCCTTTAGGGTATCTCTTGCCGAACAATATATCTATGCGGTCTGTATCCGTTCGCAACCCTGCTACACACGCAGTTGTGAACGACTATGATACAGCGCCCCCTCCGTCCCAGTCTACACCTATGGCTATGCATCTGTACATGTGCCTGATACCGAGTATATCCTGTATTGAAGCGATGTTGTAGTCGTGTTGGGCTGCAACAAGATCACGCAATGTCAGAGGATTGACTGACTAGTCATACGGCCAGCCGAAAACTTCATTGTACACACGCAGCTTGGAATAACTGTCGACTTTAGCCAGAAGGTCGTACCATTTTCTAGGTTCATTGGTAGCCTGATCGATCGTAAGGTGCAGCGGATGTATCGGCTGCCCTATATGGTAGCCTGGGAAAGTGAACTGCCTCTAAGGTACGGCATGCACGAAGCCTCCGTTATGCGGAAACACAGTGCGTCCGCACCTGGAACACACAAGGCCGTTCTTTCCAAGCATTCCAAGAAGATCGTGCTATGGATTAGGTATATTGAAATGGTTGCAGTGCGTGCATCTTATTATCCACTATGCCTGCGATGACTTATCCCACAGGATACCGCAAGTAGTATCTGTCGTAGTCGGAGTACCCGCATACATGGAATACCCGTGCCGCAGGTTGGCCGACATAACCTCACGTATGACAGGCACAAAACTGAAGTCTACGTCTGCAAGCTCATCGATGACTATCTGGGAGCATCCTGACAGACCTCGCAAAGCATCTGCGTTGGCATAAGCGGTGCCCAGATACATGAACGAGCCGACATTGAACTGCTTCAGCAGAGTTTTGCTGAGCTACACTTTTTTGATAAGAGATCCGCATATCGGACTGGATTCAAGCAGAGGTTTCAGAATGGTAGTATGGTATCGTGTCCTCTGCTCGTCTCTGGGCTCGATATGAAGTATGTCATAAAACGGTATCAGACTGGAACGCAGTACAGACGACTAGGCTATCTGATAGGTCTTGCCGACCTGTCGTCCAGTCATCCATACCTGCTACCTTGGATATACAGTGTTGAACATAGGTGCGAACTGGTAGTGCAGATCCAATGTCAGAGGTTTCCCCTTAAGAGAGAAGATACTCAACAGTGGAATGAACGTCTTCAGTTTGCCCTATGCGATAGCATTCAAACACGATTTAACAGCATCAATTAAAGTCATAGTAACTCAAGCATAAAACAGAAAGGAAAAACGAAAATGAAAAGCAAACGGACACCGGAACCAGACGCAGAACTCGTAACAGCAATCAAGTGTGCACCAGACAATGGGGCTTGCGTTACCAAAGTCATCAGCGTACACAAGGCTGCAGCCAATCTGAGCTCGAGAGCTGTCGCACGTAAAGCTGTACTGGATATAGTTAAAAGCCTGAAACTGAACCATGCCAAAGTCCAGCTGGATTCGGCTGCTTATTTCGATGAAGATATTTTCAGAGTCCGAATCTGGAAAGAGAAAGCAACAGCAGATGCGTGGGATAAGACTGTCATCTACTGGCTCGAGACGATGCCTCTTATAAAGCCGGTCAGGAACAAGCTTGAAAAGCTGGGCTTCAACCTGGACTGAGCTTTACTGTAACAAATGAAAGGAATAAAAGATGAAACGAAACAATTATGTATTCGCAGTACTGAGCTCAGGCATATTCCACACGTATATCGAAGCTGCATTTAATAAAAACTCCGTCGTCTATAACTAACTGGATGTTATCAGCAAATTCATTCCCATCAATTATCAAGTGATAATATTTCGCGGGTACGTTCCCGTCAGATAGTTGATCTCCCCATTTTACTGTGATTTCATGTTCATTGAGCCATTGACTGATTCCAGCGTCATCCAAGAATTGATCTGCAATATCGTGCCC
>OHQG01000394.1_pt1 | contig 23985 bp, 27 predicted proteins | sample 1577871 | NCBI WGS metagenome assembly OHQG01 (sample SAMEA3879604, study PRJEB24766) | human gut metagenome | biome: human-associated habitat; feature: feces | place: USA | collected 1985/1987
AATTAAAACTCAGTTCGAAGATTTTGAAGCATATATCCCTAAAAATTATGATAGATATTTAACTCAAATGTACGGTGATTATATGACTCCGGTTAAATACTAAATATAAACAAGTAAAAAATGAATGTTTAAATAACGCACATATATGCAAGATGTTAAAATTTGCGTAATCGGTCTCGGTTATGTAGGGCTTCCTTTAGCTCGTTTATTTTCGACAAAGTATAAGACTGTAGGTTTTGATATGAATCAGAAACGGGTGGACGAATTAATGGCTGGTCATGATTCTACATTTGAAATAGCGGATGAGTTGTTACAAAGTGCCATTAAAAATAATGGTTTTCTTTGTACTACAGAGTTGGAAGAGATTAGGAATTGTAATTTTTATGTGGTGGCTGTTCCCACGCCTGTAGATGTGAATAACCGTCCGGACTTAAAGCCGTTATGGGGAGCGAGTGAGACGGTAGGTAAGGTTATTTCGAAAGGGAATATTGTGGTGTATGAATCCACTGTATATCCGGGAGTAACAGAAGAGGAATGTCTCCCTGTGGTGGAACGTGTTTCTGGCTTGAAATTCAATGTGGACTTTTTTGCCGGTTATTCTCCCGAGCGCATCAATCCTGGTGATAAGGAACATACGGTAGAAAAGATAAAGAAAGTTACTTCTGGTTCGACTGCCGAAATTGCGGATATTGTGGATGGAGTGTATAATTCGGTATTAGTGAACGGTACACATAAGGCTCCTTCTATCAAAGTGGCAGAGGCTTCCAAGATTATTGAGAACTCACAGCGTGATGTAAACATTGCATTTATGAATGAATTGGCAAAAATATTCAATGCAATGGGAATTGATACGAATGATGTGATAGAAGCCGCTGCCTCCAAATGGAATTTTATAAAGCTGAAACCAGGTTTGGTCGGTGGGCATTGTATCAGTGTAGATCCGTATTATCTTATACAGAAGGCACAGGTTTATGGTGTACTGCCACGGGTGATGTCTGCTGCCCGCCGATTGAATGACGGCATGGGGGACTATGTCGCCAATCAGGTGATTAAGTTGATGAATAAGAAAGGGATTTTAGTCAAAGGTGCCAGGATTCTGTTGCTAGGCATTACATTTAAAGAAAATTGTTCGGATATTCGCAATACAAAGATTGTGGATATTTATAGCACACTATCCGAATACACTGAAAATATTATAGTGTATGACATGTGGGCGAATGCGGCCAAAGTCTGCCATGAATATGGTATTATCCTTACAGAAAACTCTTTGGAAGAGTTGCGTGGACAATTTGATGCAGTTGTGTTGGGAGTTGCTCATGATGCTTTTAAAAATGAGGATATTCGCTCTTTCTTGAAAAACAAAGATGGAGTTGTGTATGATGTAAAAGGTATTTTGGATAGAGAAATTATAGATGGAAGACTGTAAGCTATGCTTTCTGTGATTTGTCCTATTTATAATGAAGCAAAATATATTGATGTATGCATTCAATCTATTTTGTTTCAAGATTATCCCAAGCAGCAGTTGGAGGTACTGTTTGTGGACGGTATGAGCAAGGATGGTACCCGTGGTATAGTGAGCGGTTATTCCAAACAATACTCTTTTATTCGTTTGTTGGATAATGAAAAACGTATAGTGCCGGTAGCTATGAATATCGGGATAAGAGCATCGAGAGGAGATGTGATTATCCGTTTGGATGCTCATGCTCAATATCCTTCGAACTATTTTTCTGTGTTGGTGAAAAAATTGAAATCTTTGGATGCTGACAATGTAGGAGCTGCTTGTAGAACGGATGTGCTTAATAAAACGCCTAAAACTTTAGCTATCAGAGAAGTGCTGAGCAATAGATTTGGTGTTGGCAATTCCATCTTTCGTTTAGGGGTTGAGAAGGTAATGGAAGTGGACACTGTTCCTTTTGGCTGTTGGAAAAGGGAGGTATTTGATAAATATGGTTTTTATGATGAACGTTTGATCCGAAATCAGGATATTGAGTTAAATAAACGTATTATACATGGTGGGGGAAAAATTTATATAGTACCAGATACTTACTGTATTTACTTTACTCGGGAAACCTACAAAGCATTGGCAAAGAATAATTATTCTAATGGAAAATGGAATATTTTAACTGTATATTGTACAAAACAACTTAAATCATTATCAATAAGACATTTCATGCCAATGCTATTTTTGTGTTCTTTGATAATACCTTCTACTATGGCGTATTTTTATTCCCCTGTTGGAATTGTTTCGTTAATATCCTTACTGTTATATGTTGTTTTAATATCTTTAATCAGCTTGTCGCTAGCTTTGAAAAAAAAGTTATGTTTTAGGTATTTGATAATAGCATTTGCGACTCTACATTTGTCGTATGGATGGGGATCTTTGAATGGTATAATAAATGTATTGAAGAATGGAAAGTAGTTTTATTTTGTATAAGGGTTGTTGGTTGAGTAAATATCCTCCACATTGTAGTCGTTATCTGGTAAATTCGGAGTGTTTTTTGTTGTTAAATAGGGGGGGGTATTTGTTAAGAAATGTGTATGAATGGGATTGTAATGAGACTTCATTCTGGTTTATCATAAAAGATTCTTTTGGAGGAATGGAGGAATTATCTTCAAAGATGAGGAATCAGGTGAAGAAATCATTGAGGACTTATGATGTTAAACGGGTATCGGCAAGAGAGATGCTTCAGGTTGGCTTTCCTATATTTCAAGCGGCTATTGAAAATTATAGAGTGAAGGCATCTCAGATTACTTTACAAGCTTTTGAAACCAAAATACAGCAAGGTGAAAAAGCTGGTAATATTGATTTTTGGTGTGTATATGAAAAGGAAACTCATAAAGCTGTAGCGTTAGCTATCAATACACTTCATAAGGATTGCTGTGATTACAATACGATGAAGGCTGATCCTGCATTTCTAAGAAATTCTACTTATCCTTATTATGGTCTTATTTATGAGATGAATCGCTATTATTTGGAAGAGCTTGGAATGAAATATGTCAGTGACGGTGCGCGCTCTATTACAGAACATTCTAACATTCAATCTTTCCTAGTAGATAAGTTTCACTTTCGTAAGGCTTATTGTCGGTTGCAGGTAGAATACCGATGGTGGGTAGGTGTCTTTGTGAACCTACTTTTCCCTTTCCGCAAATTGATTCCTGTTCCAAAGGTAAAAGCCATATTGAATATGGAGGCAATGCGTAGAAATAAGTATTAATATAATTGATTTTCATGTTTTTTAAATCTGTTTTCGACCGTGGAATGTCGTTCTTTGGCTTAATAATTCTGTTTCCTGTCTTGCTTGTGGTAGCTATCTTGATTCGTATTAAAATGCCGGGTGGTCCTGTTATTTTTAAACAGCAAAGAGTAGGACAGTATGGTGAGCTGTTCAGAATGTACAAGTTTCGTTCAATGACCGTAAACCATTCCGGGAGTTCTGTTTCTGTCAAAGGAGAGAGCCGTATTACGCCTTTGGGAGAGAAGTTGCGGAAATATAAGTTGGATGAATTGCCGGAGTTGTGGAATGTATTGATAGGTGATATGAGCTTTGTCGGTCCTCGTCCTGATGTGCCTGGCTATGCTGATAAACTTGAAGGGGAAAATAGAAGAATACTTTCTTTGAGGCCTGGAATTACCGGTCCTGCCAGTTTGAAATATCGAAATGAAGAAGAACTGTTGGCAGAACAGGAAGATCCTCTGAAATATAATGATGAGGTCTTGTTTCCTGATAAAGTAAAAATAAATATAGAATATTTAGATAATTGGTCGTTTTGGAATGACATTAAGATCATTATATATACGGTGCTAGGAAAGGATATGTAAAGTTTTATCCTTTCTTTTTAGCATAGGAAATGAATTGTTAAAATAATTTTTATGAATAAGCGAATCTACCTTTCTCTCGCCCACATGAGTGGCCGTGAGCAAGACTTCATAAAAGAAGCTTTCGATACCAACTGGGTTGTCCCTTTAGGTCCCAACGTAAATGCATTTGAAAAAGAGTTGGCGGACTATCTTAAAGAAGACCGACACGTGGTCGCATTGTCTGCCGGTACAGCAGCCCTTCACCTGGGCCTTATCGAACTAGGTGTGCAAACAGGTGACGAAGTCATCTGCCAGTCTTTTACTTTTGCCGCTTCAGCCAATCCGATAGCATATCAGTCAGCTACTCCGGTATATGTAGATAGCGAACAGGATACTTGGAATATGAGTCCTGCTCTACTGGAAGAGGCCGTCAAAGATCGAATTGCTAAAACGGGCAAGAAACCGAAAGCAATTATTCCTGTACATCTGTATGGCATGCCTGCGAAGATAGATGAGATTTGTGCTATTGCGGCAAGATATGATATTCCAGTGTTGGAAGATGCTGCAGAAGCTTTGGGTTCAGAGTTTATGGGGCGTAAGTGCGGTACTTTCGGACAATTCGGGGTTTTGAGCTTTAATGGTAATAAAATGATTACTACCTCAGGTGGGGGAGCTTTGATTGTACCTAATGAAGAGGCGAAGAAGAAAACTATGTTTTATGCAACACAAGCGCGTGAACCATTTCCGTACTACCAGCATGAAAAGATTGGTTATAACTACCGGATGAGTAATATTTGTGCAGGAATTGGACGTGGTCAGATGACTGTGCTGAATGAACATATAGCACATCATCGTCGTATACATGAGTTATATAAGCTGGCTTTTGCGGACGTAGACGGAATTGAATTAAAATCCAACCCAGATGAGCGTTTTAATGCTAATTATTGGTTGTCAACTATCCTGATAGATAAAAACGTAACAGGTTTTGATTATGAAGAGTTACGGATAGCCTTGGATGCAAAAGGAATTGAAACCCGTCCTCTGTGGAAGCCAATGCATCTGCAACCCATATTTGCAAATAGTCCCCGTTATGTGGATGGAACAGCTGAAAAGCTCTTCAATAGAGGGCTATGTATTCCCGCTGGCCCTTGCGTGACGGATGAGGATGCAGCGTATATTGTGAGGGAGATCAAAAAATGTATGAAGAAGTAATAACAGAAACAGATAAATAGATGAACTTAAGATATTTGTATGTATTAATATGCCTGATTGTTTTTTTAACGGCTTGTTCAGCACCTAAAGAAGTACTTTACTTGCAGGATATAGCTACGATAAAGCAAGAAAAAATAGAGAAAGGCTATGAAGTGAAAATTCACAAAGATGACTTGCTAGCGATCATTGTTAATAGTAAGGATGAGGAATTGGCCTTGCCTTTCAATATGCCGATGGTATCGTATCAGATAGGTAGTAACTATAACCAGCCTAGGATTGTAGGGTATTTGGTAGATCAGAACGGAGATATTGATTTCCCTGTTTTAGGTAAGATGCATGTACAAGGGTTGACTCGTATGCAATTGACGGAGTTGATCAAGAAAAAACTATCGGAAGGGGATTTGATTAAAGATCCAATTGTGACTGTACAGTTTTTGAACTTTAAAGTTTCGGTAATTGGTGAAGTATCTCGTCCGGGTACATTTGAAATCTCGGGTGACCGTATCACTTTATTGGAAGCATTAAGTCGTGCGGGTGATCTGACTATTCATGGTAGGCGTGATCGTGTAGCTGTGATTCGTGAAGAGAATGGAGAACGCATTATACGTTATCATGATTTACGTTCATCGGATATCTTTAATTCTCCCTGTTATTACTTGCAGCAGAATGATATCGTTTATGTGGAACCGAATAAGGCAAGAACGGGACAAAGCCGTGTGAATTCGAATAATTCTGCCAGTGTATGGTTGTCAACAGCGTCTGTGTTGGCATCTATTGCTTCATTGTTGATAACTATATTTAAATAACAACCCTTAGAATATTTGCTGACTAGATATGAAAAGTGAACAACAGATGAATGAAGAGCAAAAAGTGCAATCCAATATGACCGCGCAGGAAGAGCAGATAAATATAGCGGATTTATTACTTATATTGCGCAATAATTGGAAGTGGTTCGCCGCGTCTATTTTTGTATGCATGGCATTGGCTTTTGTCTATTTAAAGTCTACACCGAAGACATATAGCCGTAAAGCTACCGTATTGATACGGGATGACAAGAAAGGAGGCGGTATGGGGGAATCTGCTCTTTTTGCTGATCTGAATCTTTTCGGGGGAGCGAGGAGTGTGGATAATGAATTGCTGGTTTTTCAGTCCCGTAGCATTATGGAGAATGTTGTACGTCGTCTTTCATTGAATATGAGTTATAAGGTGCGGATTGGATTACGTACGATTGAATTATATACTCAGTCACCGATAAAGGTGGCATTTCCTGACGCGGAAGATAACCAATATATTCATGTGTGTGTAACTCCCTTGTCTGAAAATAAAGTTCGATTGTCAGAGTTGCTGATGATTGTAAATAACGAAGAAATACAATCTGTAGATGAACCTGAAGTGGCCTTAGGAGATACTATAAAGACTGCAATAGGTAACATCGTAGTTACTCCTACTTTATATTATACAAACGAATATTACGGAGATAAGATTTTGGTACAAAAGTTTGTAACAGAGCGCGTTGTGGATGATTGTATGGCTACATTATCTGTCTCACTTGCTAGTAAAATGGCTACAATAATTGATCTTGAATATAAAGATGAGTCGATAGCCCGTGCTGAGGACATTTTGAATACTCTGATTTCTGTTTATAATGAGGATGCTATTAATGATAAAAATCAAATAGCAGTTAACACTTCGAATTTTATAAATGAGCGTTTAATAATAATTGAAAAAGAGCTGGGTACAGTTGATGCGGATATTGAATCATATAAACGTGAAAATCAGTTGACGGATATAACCTCGGAAACCGGGATGTATTTGCAAACTACTACCAAATATAAACAGGAGGGACTGAGTCTTGAAAATCAACTGAGTCTTGCAGAATACATCAAACAGTATTTGGTGGATCCTTCTAAAGTAGCTGATCTGATTCCAGCCAATACAGGAATTACGGATGCTGGTGTTGAGAAGCAGATTGCAGAATATAATGAAATCTTATTGAAACGTGATAAATTTGTGACCGGTAGTAGTGACCGTAACCCGGTTGTCATGGATTTGAATAATTCCTTGGGAGCAATGCGGCAGTCTATTCTTCGTTCTGTAGATAATCTGATTGTGGGTATTAATATCAATTTGAAGAATTTACGTGAACAGGAGCGGCAAACTGCCAAACGTATCGAGGCTGTTCCTACCCAACAGAAATATGTGTTGACTGTAGAACGTCAGCAGAAAATTAAAGAGGAATTATATCTTTATTTGTTGAATAAGCGTGAAGAAAATGCTTTGACGCAAGCTATAACGGAAAGTAATGCGCGCATCATTGATCCTGCATCGGGTAGTAGTAGACCGGTAGCGCCGCGAAGTATGATTATCCTTCTGGCTTCTATGATTTTAGGTGCTGCACTTCCTGCAGGCTTATTTGGGGTATTGAGTATTCTTGATACCAAAGTACATAGTCGTAAGGATCTGGAATTAGCGTTGAGTATACCATTGTTGGGCGATATTCCCGAAGATCGTGATAAACCCCAAAAAGGGGAAGAGCGTCGCCAAATTGTTGTACGTGAAAACGGGCGTGACTCAGTGTCGGAGGCTTTCCGCATAATCCGTACAAATATGGACTTTATGCGTGTAAAATCAGAAAATCTACAGGTAGTGATGTTCACTTCCTCCAATCCAGGGGCAGGAAAGACATTTGTTTCGAGTAATTTAGCAATGAGTATTGCACAGATGAATAAGAAAGTCATTCTAGTTGATGTAGATATTCGGAAAGGTACATTGAGCGGTTTGTTTGCTAATCCAAATAGTCGGATGGGATTGACTAATTATTTATCTGGTAAGACAAATAATGTGAATGATATAATCGGTCAGAGTGAAGAATATAGGAAATTAGATCTCATTTTTGCAGGACCTGTGCCTCCGAATCCTGCGGAGTTGTTGATGAGTGAACGCTTTGATCATCTGATTGAGGAACTGAAGAAACATTATGATTATATAATAATAGACAATGTTCCGGCTGGCGTTGTGGCAGACGCTTCGATTGTGAATCGTGTTGCTGACCTGACTATTTATGTGGTACGTGCGGGTATGATGGATCGTCGTCAATTGCCTGAGTTGGAAACCTTGTATAGACAGAGCAAGCTTAAGAATATGTCTGTTGTATTGAATGGGGTTTCTTATAGTCGGAAAGGTTACGGCTACGGTTACGGTTATGGCTATGGTTACGGCTACGGTTACGGTTATGGCTATGGTTATGGTTACGAGAAGAAACATAAACGTAAAGGCATTATGCACCGTATAAGAAGGCAAATCAGATTTTTACGTAATCGGATAGGCTAAAATGTTTTCATTTTTTTCACTCAATAAAGGCATCTTGAATTCAGGATTGCTGGAAGGCATGACCGACATTCATTCCCATGTATTACCGGGGGTGGATGACGGCATGTGTTCTATGGAAGAGTCGTATCATGCCTGTGAATATTTGGCTAAAATAGGTGTGAAGAAGATGTTTTTAACGCCACATATCATGGAAGATTTACCAGATAACTATCCTGATACTTTACAGAAACATTTTAAGGCTTTTTTACAAGGTAATTTGTCTGGTATTGAGTTTTGTTTAGCGGGTGAATATATGTTGGATAGCGGCTTTAGTCGACAGATGGAGGCGGGGATTCTAACGATTGGAGACAAATTTGTACTTGTTGAGACTTCATATATGGCGGCTCCTCCTGAAATGCGTGGCATGCTTTATGAATTGTCCATTAGTGGTTATTGTCCTTTGATAGCTCATCCTGAACGATATTTGTATATGACACTAGGGGAGTTGACGGGTCTGAAAAGACAGAAATACAAATTTCAACTGAACTTAATGTCATTGGCTGGAGTGTATGGAAAAGAGGTGCAGAAAAGAGCTCTTTTTATGTTGAAAAATGGACTTTATGATTTTATAGGCTCTGATATTCATGATTTACGTATTTATCAACAAGCTTTATCGAAAATATACTTGTCAAAAAGTGAACAGGAAAGAATTAGGATACTGATGAATAATAATCAGCTGCTAGGGTAAAACTTGAAAAGTACGTGCTTTTTGTATATAGGTTATCATAGCAAAATGTTAAAGAGGTAACTGATTGGTTTTGTAATTGCTCGATGTAAATAAAATATAGAATGTTTATCAGCCAGGATTACTTTATAAAAAGAGTGGTTCTGGCTGCCTTTTATATTAATAATATTGTGAATGTTGTTGCTGTTTTATGGAAGAATGGTAGCTTTGTAGAAAGATGAAACATAAAATAGTGTGCTATGAAAACAATCAAGTTAGGTTATGAAGGTGACGAAGTTGCCTTCCTTTGTCAAGCATTAGTTCGAGGAGGTTATTGGGTGGTAAAAGCGGTTTCTTTGCTCCGGGAAAAACGGCTATCCTTTTTGAAGGGCATATTTGGGGGAATCAATTGAAGAGAAGAGGAATCTCACCCGAAAGGCTTATGGCTGGCAATGAAAATATTTAGCCGCTGTCTGAATTTTCGGCTAGCGGCTTTTGCGTAAAGTAGTCTCCATGTTTTTTCTTGTAATTGAATAAAATTCCCTATGGATTTTTGGGTAATGCGTAAAAAAACACTATTTTCGCAGGAAAAGAATCTGTTATGATAGCAAGAGATAGTTATAAAGAGAAGATTCAATCGGCATTTAGATTAGTGCCGATTGTAGTGTTGATAGGTGCCCGGCAGGTGGGGAAGACATCTATAATGAAAGCATATCCTACGAAAGATTTTCGTAATGTTTTGTTCCTGAATGGGCAAGATGTGGAAGTGGCCGCACGTTTCCAACAGTTCAGTACTATTGAGCAGTATTTGAAAATTTATCTGAATGCAGAATTAAATGGCTTGTTACTGCTTGACGAATTTCAGTTTATACAGGGAGTTTCTACTATGTTGAAACTGCTGACTGATAAATTTGATAATCTGCGTATTCTTTGTTCCGGTAGCTCAAGTCTGGATATCCTTCAAAATATCGAAGAATCTTTGGCGGGACGTGTACGTGTGATAGAAGTTCTTTCACTCTCTTTTTCTGAATATCTGTTGTTTAAAGATGAAAAGCTTTGGCGCCTGCAACAAGAATTGAAAGATGGGAATGACGATGCTTTAGTGGCTCCTTTGCAACAGGTCTATGAAGAGTACTTGGTTTATGGCGGACTTCCGCGCACCGCTTTGACCGAGAATCCGCAAGAAAAGGTGGAATTGCTGAATGACATTTATCAGACTTACCTGCTGAATGATGTACGGCACTATATTGCCAATGAGCATTTTGTCAGCTTTAATAAACTGCTTCGTTTATTAGCGGTGCAGATAGGGAATCTTGTAAATGTAAATGATTTGAGCCGTGAAAGTGGCTTACCATATGCACGATGCGAAGAATACATCTATTTACTCCAGAAGATGTATATCATAAAACTGATAGAACCTTATTTTACCAATAAGCGTAAGGTTATTGGTAAAATGAATAAAGTCTACTTTTGTGATTTAGGATTGCGTAATATCATTTATAATAGCTTCAATGAGATAGCATTCCGAACTGATAATGGTGCCTTGTTTGAGAATTATGTGCTGTTAGAACTTTGGAGAAATAGACAGGCATCGGATACAATTTACTTTTATCGTACACAAAGTGGGACGGAAGTGGACTTTGTGCTGGATGGTCCTATGAGAAAGTTGGCTGTGGAGTGCAAGTTTAAACGTTTACAGAATCCCGTAAGTATTCCTTCGTTGGTTAATTTTGCTGATGATGAAAAAATTAAGTTACGTTATATAGCTAATATTAATCTGGATACAGAATATAAGGGAGTGCATCTGACGCCGGGTATATTAGTGGATAGAATAGGAAAATGAATGAGTACATAAATCTCTGTTTTATACGCGTTTATAACTTTTCTCAGAAAAACCATCGCTGAGCTGCTTTTTTCTTCTTCTCATTTAAGATTTTATCCTCACCTTTGCATCGTTGATCAACATAACGAGTGAATTAAGAATAGAATTTAAATCTCTAAATGAAAAAAGTATGAGCGTAATTTTTAGAACGGTGGAGAGACCGTCCGACCCTCGGGTTGAGAATTCTCCCAAAAAGTATTTTCCGCAGTTAATAACTTTAGGACAGACTGTAGATTTGGCATTTATTGCGCAGAAGATGCAGGATCGTTCTTCACTCTCTATTGGTGATATCAAGAGTACCATGCAGAACTTTGTGGAGAAGTTGAAAGAGCAGTTGCTGGAAGGTAAGACAGTGAATATTGCCGGGTTGGGTGTGTTTCTGCTGGCTGCTAAGTCGAAAGGAGAGGAAAAGGCAGAAGATGTGACTGCCAAGAGTGTGGACAGCGTTCGCATATTCTTTCAAGCCAATAAAGAGTTGAAGATAACCAAGACTGCTACGCGTGCCGGTGAAAAGTTGGATCTGGTCAGTTTGGACGATTATCTGAAAGGGCTATCAAACGTTCCTGCGGGAGGTGGCTCGGACGGTGGTTCGGGAGATAACTCGGGCGATGGAGGACTGGATGAGAATCCACTCGGATAAGGAGAACTGAAAAGTAAAAGTTGAGAGTGAAAATCAAAAGAATCGCTATGAAGAAAACGAATTGGAAGGTGATTTTAAAAGTGATTATTGCTGTTGCTACTGCCATCGCAGGTGTGATTGGAGGGCAGGCTATGACATTTTAAGTATAGTTGATAGACGAAGAGAAGCCGTTATCCGGGAAGTTGAAGTTCGGATAACGGCTCTTTTTTTATCTTACATCCGCCCCCCACATCAATTTATTGCGAAGCGTATCAAAGAAAATATGATTGAAGCGCTTGATTACCTTAATACTGTAATCAGCCCGTGAGATTCGCAAGCGGGTTGTCTCTTTGCAGGATTCACTACGCCCGTCGATGGCAACCAGGAAACTGTGGCTACGGCTTTCTACGTCAAGAGTAATTTCCCAATCATCACAAATAACGATAGGACGGACATTCAGGCTATGCGGAGCTACCGGAGTGATAGCGATTGTTTTGCTATGAGGTACGATAACCGGACCACCGACACTCAGCGAATAAGCTGTGGAACCGGTAGGGGTGGATACCACCAACCCGTCAGCCTGATAAGTGGTGAGATGGGCACCGTTGATAGCAGTATGAATGCTGATCATTGAAGAACTATCGCGTTTCAATACAGCAATTTCATTGAGTGCATAAGGCGATTCCATCAATTTTTTGTCATCACAATGTAATTGCAACACGCTACGTTCTTCCACCTTGTAGTGGTTATTATAAATCTCATCGAAAGTCTCTTCCATCTCTTCCGGAGAAATGTCTGCCAGGAAACCGAGGCGGCCGGTATTGATACCTAGAATGGGGATGTTCTTTTTGCCTACCCGGCTGGCTGCTTTCAGGAACGTACCGTCGCCGCCGATACTAATGACCATATCTGCTGTAAAATCGTCTCCGTCAAAGAGTTCGGCGGAAGCGATAGTCATGTGCAGGTCGGAAGTCAGGAAGTTATAGAACTCCCTGCAAATGCAAAGCTGGGCATTACGCCGCTCCAACAAGCGGAATAAAGTTTCCGCATGTGTTGATTTTTTGGCTTGGTAAGTATTTCCAAATATGGCAAATTTCATCGTCTGTACTTTCTTAATGAAATGCAAATATGGTGTTTTTTTCTCAGAACGCTGCCAATGTATCGCTATTATTTGTACATTTGCGGCAAACTATGATCCGAATTATGACTAGATTAAGTGTAAACATAAACAAGATTGCGACGCTGCGTAATGCGCGTGGAGGGGATGTCCCTAATGTGGTGAAAGTAGCACTGGATTGTGAAAGCTTTGGTGCGGAAGGAATTACCGTACATCCACGCCCTGATGAACGTCATATACGCCAGAGGGATGTGTATGATCTTCGCCCGTTGCTTCGTACTGAATTTAATATCGAAGGATATCCTGCCCCCGAATTTATTGATCTGGTATTGAAAGTGAAGCCGCATCAGGTTACTCTGGTTCCGGATAGTCCGACTCAGCTGACTTCGAATGCAGGTTGGGATACCAAGCAGAATCTGGAATTTCTGACTGAAGTACTCGAAACATTTAATGATGCAGGCATCCGTACTTCCGTATTTGTATCGACGGATGTGGAGATGATAGAGTATGCTGCCAAGGCTGGTGCCGACCGGGTGGAACTCTATACCGAACCCTATGCGACCGCTTATCCGCAGAATAAGGAAGCCGCCGTTGCTCCTTTTGTAGAGGCAGCCAAAGTGGCACGTAGTCTGGGTCTGGGGCTGAATGCCGGACATGACCTGAGTTTGGTGAATCTGAATTATTTATATCAAAACATTCCATGGATGGATGAAGTCTCTATCGGACACTCGCTGATAAGCGATGCTTTGTATCTGGGATTGGAACGTACCATTCAGGAATATAAAAACTGTCTTCGTTGATGAATGCAATGTTGTTATTAGCCCAAGTGGCTCCGGCGCTGACCGATTCTATTGCGGGCGCCAATCCGGTATTAACTCCGGTAGCTGGTCCTGAAGAGATGAACTTATGGAGCATGGCTGTCAAGGGTGGTTGGATTATGATCGTTCTTGGACTGCTGTCCATCCTTTGTTTCTACATCTTGTTCGAACGCAACTATGTGATCAGGAAAGCCGGCAAAGAGGACCCGATGTTCATGGATAAGATAAAGGATTACATCCTGGATGGAGAAATAAAAGCTGCCATAGCTTATTGCCGCAGCGTAAATACTCCGGCTGCCCGTATGATAGAGAAAGGTATCAGCCGTTTGGGACGTCCGGTGAATGATGTGCAGGCTGCCATTGAGAATGTGGGAAACATTGAGGTAGCGAAACTGGAAAAAGGATTGACGATTATGGCAACCATCTCCGGAGGTGCGCCGATGATTGGTTTCCTCGGTACGGTGACCGGTATGGTGCGTGCTTTCTATGAAATGGCCAATGCAGGTAACAACATCGATATCACATTGCTTTCGGGCGGTATCTACGAGGCTATGATCACTACGGTAGGTGGTTTGATCGTGGGTATTATTGCGATGTTTGCCTATAACTACCTCGTGACTCTGGTAGACGGCGTGGTGAATAAGATGGAGGCTAAAACCATGGCATTCATGGATCTCTTGAATGAACCCGCTTCCTAAGTAATTAATAATTAATAATTGAACTAAGCGTGCTACAACGTAGAGCTAAAATATCGCCCAATTTCAGTATGGCATCCATGACGGACGTCATCTTCCTGTTGCTGATCTTTTTTATGATCACGTCTACGGTTGTTTCGCCGAACGCTATCAAGGTGTTGCTTCCGCAAGGAAAACAGCAGACGTCGGCTAAGCCCTTGACGCGGGTTATTATCGATAAGGACCTGAATTTTTACGCGGCGTTTGGAAATGATAAGGAGCAGGCGATTTCTTTGGAAGAATTGACTCCTTTCCTGCAATCGTGCGCTGCGAAAGAACCGGAAATGTATGTGGCGCTTTATGCTGATGAAGCTGTGCCTTACAGGGAAATCGTGAAAGTGCTGAATATTGCCAATGAGAATAAGTTCAAGATGGTGCTGGCTACACGTCCGCCTGAAGGAAAATGATATAATATAGACAAACGGTGGATCCGAAGAAGAAAGGCAAATATATAGGAATGGTAGGTGCGCTGCTGGTACATGTAGCGTTCATTCTCCTGTTAATACTGGTTGGCTTCGCTTTGCCGGAGCAGCAGGATGAAGACGGTATGCCGGTAATGCTGGGTGAAGTGCCCAATGCATTTGGAAGTGCTGATCCCTCCCTGGTGAAAGTGGATGTGATGCCTGAGACCGTTGCCCCTAAAGTGCAGGAGACGGTAGAACAGGAGATGCTTACTCAGGAGGATGAAGAAACCGTTGTTATCAAGCCCAAAGCAGAACCTAAAAAAAAGGAAGAAGTAAAGAAGAAACCGGAAAAACCGGAGAAGACGGAAGCCGAGAAAGCGGAAGAAGCTCGGAAGTTGGCGGAAGCTAAAGCCGAGCGGGAACGCAGGGAGGCGGAAGAGGCTGCTCGTAAGAGGGTGGCAGGTGCTTTCGGAAAAGGAGCACAAATGGGAAGCAAAGGTACGACTGAGGGAACTGGTATCCAGGGAAGTCCCACCGGAAATGCGCCGGAAGGTGCGTCGAGCGGAACGGGAGGTTATGGAACTTTTGACCTTGGCGGACGTTCTATAGGACAAGGAGGTTTGCCGCGTCCGGCATATAATGTGCAGGATGAAGGGATTGTGGTGGTTTCTATTACTGTAAATCCGGCAGGACATGTTATTGCTACCAGTATTGACCGGAAGACCAATACCATAAATTCTGCCTTGCGGAAGGCGGCTGAAGATGCTGCTAAGAAAGCGCGTTTCAATGCTGTAAGCGGTTTGAATAACCAGACAGGAACGATAACATATTACTTTAAACTAAAATAATAAGGAGAACAATTATGGGTACAGTTTATGTTTTTTTTGCAGACGGATTTGAAGAAGTGGAAGCTTTCACCTCTGTGGATGTAATGAGACGTGCAGGGCTGAACGTGGAAATGATAACGGTGACTCCCGATGAGATAGTAACAGGTGCACATGATGTACCGGTGCTTTGCGATAAGAATGTAGTGAACTGTGATTTCTATGACGCAGATTTAGTTCTTTTACCCGGTGGAATGCCCGGAGCAGCTACTTTGGAGAAGTGCCCGGAACTTCGGAAACTGGTCTTGGATTTTGCTGAAAAGAATAAACCGATTGCTGCCATTTGTGCCGCTCCTATGATATTGGGTAAGCTTGGCTTGCTGAAAGGCCGCAAGGCAACTTGCTATCCCGGCTTCGAACAATACCTGGAAGGTGCTGAATGTACAGGTGCTCCGGTGGAAAGAGACGGTAACATCATTACCGGAAAAGGACCGGGTGCTGCGATGGAATTTGCTCTGACGGTTGTAGATATGATGCTCGGAAAAGAGAAGGTACAGGAACTGAAAGAGGCAATGTGTGTTAATTGATTTATGGTTCAGTATGCTCTGATAGTTGCCGGTGGTAAAGGGTTGCGCATGGGAGGCGAACTTCCCAAACAGTTTCTGCCTATAGGTGGAAAACCTGTTTTGATGCGTACTTTGGAAGCCTTTTATGCCTATAATCCGGAGATACATATAATATTAGTGCTCCCGCATAGCCAGCAATCTTATTGGACAGAACTATGTGCGGAGCATTCTTTTTCTTTGCCGCATACAGTGGCGGACGGAGGTGAAACCCGCTTCCATTCGGTAAAGAATGGATTGGCTCATGTTACTACTCCGGGATTGGTTGGTGTCCATGATGGGGTACGCCCGTTTGTTTCCCGGGAAGTCATAGCCCGTTGTTATGAATTGGCTGCTGAAAAAAAAGCGGTGATTCCCGTGATAGATATGGTGGAGACTGTACGCCATCTCAAAGGAGAAGAAAGCGTGACCGTCAGCCGGGATGAGTATAAATTGGTACAGACTCCCCAGGTGTTTGATGCCGATTTACTGAAACAGGCCTATGAACAACCTTATACTTCTTTCTTTACGGACGACGCTTCGGTAGTGGAAGCGATGGGAGTATCTGTATACCTCGCGGCAGGTAATCGGGAAAACATTAAAATTACGACTCCCTTTGATTTGAAAATAGCCGCTGCTTTGTTGGATTCATGTTTGATTTAGCTTCTCGTGACATAAAATACCTGTCGGGTGTAGGGCCGCAACGTGCCTCAGTACTCAATAAGGAATTGAATATCTATTCCCTTCACGACTTATTGTATTATTTCCCCTATAAATATGTAGACCGTAGCCGTATCTATTATATCCATGAGATAGACGGTACGATGCCTTATATCCAGCTGAAAGGTGAAATCCTGGGTTTTGAGACGATTGGAGAAGGTAGGCAGCGCCGTCTGATTGCCCATTTCTCGGATGGTACGGGGATTGTGGATTTAGTCTGGTTTCAGGGAATTAAATTTCTCGTCGGTAAGTATAAGGTACATCAGGAATATATTGTATTTGGTAAACCCAGCGTCTTCAACGGACGGATCAACATTGCTCATCCGGATATCGATAATGCTTCGGAACTGAAGCTCTCGACAATGGGATTGCAACCTTATTATAATACAACGGAGAAAATGAAGCGGAGTTCCCTCAATTCTCATGCAATTGAGAAGATGATGAGCGCCGTAGTGCAGCAACTCCGCGAACCGCTGCCCGAAACGCTTTCTCCCGCTATATTGACAGAACATCATTTGATGCCACTGACGGAAGCTTTGATGAATATTCATTTTCCGGCAAATCCGGAATTGCTCCGTAAAGCGCAATATCGCTTGAAGTTTGAAGAACTTTTTTATGTACAGTTGAATATTCTCCGCTATGCCAAAGACAGGCAACGGAAATACCGTGGATATCTATTTGAAACGGTAGGAGAGATATTCAATACTTTCTATGCCAAGAATCTGCCTTTCGAACTGACCGGCGCTCAGAAGCGTGTGCTGAAAGAAATACGCCGGGATGTGGGGAGCGGTAAGCAAATGAACCGTCTGTTGCAGGGGGATGTAGGTAGTGGGAAAACGCTGGTGGCACTGATGAGTATGCTGATAGCGTTGGATAACGGTTATCAGGCTTGTATGATGGCACCCACCGAAATTTTGGCTAACCAGCATTTTGAGACAATCCGCGAGTTATTGTACGGAATGGATATACGTGTGGAATTGCTGACCGGTTCTGTGAAAGGAAAGAAGCGGGAAGCCATTCTCACCGGTCTGTTAACAGGAGATGTGCGAATACTGATCGGTACGCATGCCGTGATAGAAGATACCGTGAATTTCTCTTCACTGGGATTGGTGGTGATAGATGAACAGCACCGTTTCGGCGTGGCACAACGCGCACGTTTATGGACTAAGAATGTGCAGCCGCCCCATGTGTTAGTCATGACAGCTACCCCTATTCCGCGTACATTGGCCATGACATTATACGGTGATCTCGATGTTTCCGTCATTGATGAACTGCCGCCGGGACGTAAACCTATTGTGACCATTCATAAATATGATGCGCACCGTGTAAGCTTGTACCAATCCGTTCATAGACAGATTGCAGAGGGCAGACAGGTATATATTGTATATCCTTTGATTAAGGAAAGTGAGAAAATCGACTTGAAGAACCTGGAAGAAGGCTACCTTCATATTTGTGAGGAATTTCCGGATTGTAAAGTCTGCAAAGTGCATGGCAAGATGAAAGCAGTTGAGAAGGATGCGCAGATGCAGCTTTTTGTTTCGGGCGAAGCACAGATAATGGTAGCGACTACTGTGATTGAGGTAGGCGTAAATGTACCGAATGCTTCCGTGATGATTATTGAAAATGCAGAGCGCTTCGGTTTGTCACAGCTCCATCAGTTGCGTGGTCGTGTAGGCCGTGGAGCGGAACAGTCTTATTGTATTTTAGTGACCGGATACAAGTTGGTAGAGGAAACCCGCAAGCGTCTGGAAATTATGGTGCGGACAAATGACGGCTTTGAAATAGCTGAAGCCGATCTGAAGCTACGCGGCCCCGGTGATTTGGAAGGCACACAGCAAAGCGGTATTGCCTTCGACCTGAAAATTGCCGATATAGCACGTGACGGACAGTTGCTGCAATATGTGCGCAATGTTGCCGAAGAAGTGGTTGATGCCGATCCTACCGGTATCCGCCCGGAAAATGAAATCCTGTGGCGCCAGCTAAAGGCACTTCGGAAAACTAACGTTAACTGGGCTTCCATTAGTTGAATAACGGTTAAACATACACTTTATTTGCATTTTTATGTTGTAAAACATATTAGTCTTTATCTTGCCGATATACAGGGAGTTAGGAGATGTTTTAATATGTACCTTTTAGTCCCTTACCGAAAAAATAGTTAAGAACAGCCTTTTCATTTAGAGAAGAAATACTACCTTTGGGAGAATTTTTTAAAAGAATGACGAAACGGAATGAATTTCAATTGCATTAAAACGATCCTAATAGCTGCGACGGCAATGGTCAGCCTGAATTCTTTTTCTCAGGATTTGATTGCCCGACAAGCCCCCATCGACAGGAAACTAAAGAGCGTTGACTCGTTGGCTTTACAGAAACAGATACGTGCTGAACAATCTGCTTATCCAGGTCTAAGTCTATATCCGACTTGGAACAATGAGTATGTACAAGCTTATGGCGATGCTATCGTTCCTGAAAGCTATAAAGTGGACCTGACAGGTTTCTGTATGCCTACCACGCATACGAAGATTACCGATGTATTCGGTTATCGCCCCAGAAGACGCAGAATGCACTATGGCTTGGATGTTAAAGTATTCATCGGTGATACGATTCGAGCTGCTTTTGATGGTAAAGTACGCGTAGTAAAGAATCAGGGACGCCGTGGCTATGGTAAGTATATCGTTATTCGTCATGACAATGGACTGGAAACTGTTTACGGACACTTGTCCAAACAAATCGTAGAAATTAATCAATTGGTTAAAGCCGGAGAGCCTATCGCTTTAGGTGGCAATACCGGACGTTCTACCGGTTCGCATCTTCACTTTGAAACCCGTTTCCTGGGAATTCCTATCGACCCCGCTTTAATGTTCGACTTTGAAAAGCAAGACGTTGTTGCTGATCATTATACTTTCACTAAGACCAAGACTTCAAAAGGAACTGCTCGCAGTATGGCTTCCGGTGAAGGTTTGTTCTATAAAGTGAAGAGTGGAGATACATTGTCTAAGATTGCATCCCGTCAGGGAGTATCTATTGACAAGCTCTGTCAGTTGAATCGCATTACACGGAAAACAATCTTACGTCCGGGACAGGTATTACGTTGTTCGTAAGATATCAATAAACCCATAAAGAAGAGGGCACTTTAATATAATTTAGAGTGCCCTCTTTTCTTTTTTCTTTAATTATTTCTACCTTTGCAACCAATTTGTAAGGAAATGAAAGATACCAAACAACAATTTGAACATGTCATTGCCATCTGTCGTGATTTGTTCTCCAAGAAACTACATGATTACGGTCCGGCATGGCGTATTCTCCGTCCGGCTTCCGTGACTGACCAGATATTCATTAAAGCCAATCGTATCAGGAGTATTGAAACCAAAGGAGTGACGTTGGTGGACGAAGGAATACGTTCCGAGTTCATTGCGATAGTCAACTATGGTATTATCGGATTGATACAGCTGGAGCTGGGATATGCGGAATCAGCCGATATCACGAATGAAGAGGCAATGGCATTGTATGACAAATATGCTAAAACTTCATTGGAGCTGATGCTTGCTAAGAATCATGATTACGATGAGGCATGGCGCAGCATGCGTGTCAGTTCATACACTGATCTGATATTGATGAAAATCTACCGTACGAAACAGATTGAAAGCCTGTCAGGACAGACTTTGGTTTCGGAAGGAGTGGATGCTAATTATATGGACATGATTAATTATTCCGTATTCGGTTTGATTAAGATTGAATTTGGAGACTAAGCAGAAACATATAATGTGGAAGAGTTGGGTGAATGTTTGCCGCTTTTTACTGGCGGTGGTATTCATCTTTTCCGGTTTTGTGAAGGCAGTCGATCCGTTAGGCTCTTTTTATAAGATTCAGGATTATCTGACGGCTTTTGGAATGGCTGCATGGTTTCCTACATATTTGCAGTTACTGTTTGCCATCGTATTGTCAGCGTTGGAATTCTCAGTGGGAGTTTTCCTGTTCTTCGGTATACGGCGGAGGTTTGCCACAACTCTGGCACTGATGCTGATGATCGTGATGACACCGCTGACACTGTATCTGGCGTTAGTGAATCCGGTGTCCGATTGCGGTTGTTTCGGTGATGCATGGGTGTTGACAAACTGGGAAACGTTTGGCAAGAATGTAGTATTGTTTATTGCAGCCGTATCTGTCTTCAAAGGTGGAAAACAAATTATCCCCTTTATTACGGCAAAAATGGCATGGATGATTTCCATGTATACGTTCTTTTTCGTGTTTGTGCTTTCGTTCTATTGCCTGGACAATCTGCCTATTCTGGATTTCCGTCCTTACAAGATCGGAAAGAATATTAAAGAAGGTATGGAAATACCCGAAGGAGCAAAACCCAGTGTGTTTGAGAGCAAGTTCATTTTGGAGAAAGACGGAAAAAAGCAGGAATTTACACTGGATAATTACCCGGATAGCACATGGACGTTTGTTGAAACACGTACGGTGTTGAAGGAAAAAGGATACGAGCCTCCGATTCACGACTTCTCTATTGTAAGTCTGGAAACCGGAGAGGATTTGACCGATAGCATCTTATCCGATAAGGGATATACATTCCTGTTGGTAGCTCATCGCATTGAAAAAGCTGACGATAGCGATATAGATCTTATTAACGAGATCTATGATTATAGTGTGGAACATGGTTACGGTTTTTATGCCTTGACTTCTTCGCCGGAGGAACAAATAGAATTATGGCGTGACAAGACCGGTGCAGAATATCCTTTCTGCCAGATGGACGACATCACTTTGAAGACTATTATCCGTTCCAATCCCGGACTGATGCTGATAAAGGATGGTGTCATTCTGAATAAGTGGAGTGATAACAGTTTGCCGGATGAATATGTGTTGACGGATAGCTTGGATAAACTGGAACTCGGTCAGCAGAAACAAGAAAGTGATTTGCGCACGATTAGTTACGTTCTTTTGTGGTTTATCATTCCGTTGCTGATGGTTATCGGCGTGGACATCCTGGTTGTGAAGCGCAGGGAAAGAAAGAGAGCGAAAAATAAAGTGATTAGCAATGGAGTGATGAGTGATAAGCAAGAGCTTCCTCAGCCATAAATCACAAATTATAAATCAAAAATACATTAACCCTTTTAATAAATAAAAAACAAAATGAGAAAAAACATTGTTGCAGGAAACTGGAAAATGAACAAAACCCTTCAGGAGGGTATTGCTCTTGCAAAAGAACTGAATGAAGTATTGGCTAACGAAAAGCCTAACTGTGATGTAATCATCTGTACTCCTTTTATCCACCTGGCATCGGTTACTCCGTTGGTAGACCCCGCTAAGATTGGCGTAGGTGCTGAAAACTGTGCTGACAAAGAATCAGGTGCTTACACTGGTGAAGTTTCAGCTGCTATGGTTGCTTCTACAGGCGCTAAATATGTAATCTTGGGTCACTCAGAACGTCGTGCTTACTATGGCGAAACAGTTGCCATCTTGGAAGAAAAAGTAAAATTGGCTTTGGCTAACGGCCTGACTCCGATCTTCTGTATCGGTGAAGTGCTGGAAGAACGCGAAGCTAACAAGCAGAATGAAGTAGTTGCCGCTCAGTTGGCTTCCGTATTCTCTCTGTCTGCTGAAGATTTCTCTAAGATCGTATTGGCTTACGAACCGGTTTGGGCTATCGGTACAGGTAAAACTGCTACTCCCGACCAGGCTCAGGAAATCCACGCTTTCATCCGTTCACTGATTGCTGACAAGTATGGTAAGGAAGTTGCTGACAACTGCTCTATCCTTTACGGTGGTAGCGCTAAACCGTCTAACGCTAAGGAATTGTTCGCTAATCCTGACGTTGATGGTGGCTTGATTGGTGGTGCAGCTCTGAAGGCGGCAGACTTCAAGGGTATCATTGATGCTTTTAATTAATAGATAATGGAAGATTGATAATTGATAACCGGTGAAGTGCCGGTTGTCGGTTATCAGTCTCTATAATCATATTATCAACCGTCTATTATTATATTATTCATTATGAAGAAGCTTGGTTTACTTTTAATTGCATGCTTTGCTTTCGCCGCTTTTGTTTCGGCGCAGAATAACATTGTGAAGAGTTTGGAACGCAATGTGTCGGGACAGGGTAAGGTAACCATCCATCAGGATGCCCGCATTGAGGCCTTGATAGGTCAGGAATATATTCCCAACGGAACGGAAAACAGAGTGCTTAAAAGTCAGGGTTTCCGTGTACAGGTGTATGCCGGAAACAATACCAGTAGAGCCAAGAACGAAGCTCACGCTGTGGGCTCACGAATCAAAGAATATTTCCCGGAGCTTTCTGTTTATACCTCTTTCAACTCTCCCCGTTGGCTGTGCCGTGTAGGAGACTTCCGCAGTATTGAAGAAGCGGATGCCATGATGCGCCAGTTGCGTGCTACAGGCGTATTCAAAGAAGTTTCTATTGTGAAAGAGCAGATAAATATCCCCTTATAAAAACTTACTCATGTTAGGAAAAGAAGAAATCGTATCTCCTGCACTGGATGAACTGAAAGAACACTATCAGCGTATTATAACTTTATTGGGCGAAGATGCCGAACGCGAAGGACTACTGAAAACCCCCGAACGTGTAGCAAAGGCTATGCTGAGTTTGACAAAAGGCTATTTCATGGACCCGCACGAAGTGCTCCGCTCTGCCAAGTTTAAGGAAGAATACAGTCAGATGGTGATTGTGAAAGACATTGATTTTTTCTCACTTTGCGAACACCACATGCTTCCGTTCTACGGAAAAGCGCACGTGGCTTATATCCCCAACGGTTATATTACAGGGCTGAGCAAGATTGCCCGTGTAGTGGATATCTTTTCCCATCGCCTTCAGGTGCAGGAACGCATGACGCTCCAGATTAAAGAATGCATCCAGGAAACACTGAATCCCCTGGGCGTAATGGTGGTTGTGGAAGCCAAGCACATGTGTATGCAGATGCGTGGGGTTGAAAAGCAGAATTCCATAACGACCACTTCCGATTTTACAGGTGCTTTCAATCAGGCAAAGACTCGTGAAGAGTTTATGAACCTCATTCGTCAGAATTCATTCACATAACAATCCCACACCTTATTTCATGAAAGGAAACTGCAGTTCCCATGAAGGGGGACTGTCGAACCCATTAAAGGAAACGCGCGTTCCCTCAAGGGGAAACTGTCGTTTCTGTATGAGGAACTGATGTGTACTGGTTTTAGTTGACAACTTCGTTTGTTATAACTGGATTAGTTTAC
>OHQG01000400.1_pt1 | contig 23751 bp, 19 predicted proteins | sample 1577871 | NCBI WGS metagenome assembly OHQG01 (sample SAMEA3879604, study PRJEB24766) | human gut metagenome | biome: human-associated habitat; feature: feces | place: USA | collected 1985/1987
TAATATCTGTAATCACAATTACCGCATCATCTATTCCTTCATAATTATAATAATCCCCCCCTGTAATTGCAGCAGGCTTGGTAAGATGAAAAAAATAGGGCGGACGCTCATTAGTTACAGTTCCTTCAAAAACAAGTGCATCTGAAACATAGCCTGACAAATCCACATCAAACACTTTCTCACAGCCCGACATAAGCAAGATTGAGAGAACACATGAGATATAAGAAGCTGACTTTATCATAGTGTACAAGTTCAAAGATATAAGTTAATTATTAATTTCTTTCCCCTACATATATCCCTTTTTCAGAAGCAGCACTTACCCGAAAACAGCCATATACGCCACCACTTATATTTCCGGTTATTGACGATGGAGCCGGAGTGTATGCGCCGCCATCCGTACGGAACTGCTTCAACATCTGGTCGAAAACATCATAACAACTCTTGGAAATGGTTTGCGCCCACACATATACAGAATCGCTCGAATGGTCATAGCCCCAGCCATTAGGATAACCAAAAGCATTCTCTCCGTCATCTACGGCAAAGTCTACTACATTCTCCTGTAAGTGTTCATCACTTAAAACGGAATATCGCCAATTCGAATTTGCGTCAAATAAAGTATTAGGTTTCGAAAATGTAAAATGGGTAGACGACCATGGATAGAAAGAAAGCAAATAATAATTTTCTCCCGGAGGATTAACGAAACTAATACAAGGTGCAAAGGTCTCTCCCTTTTCACCAAGATCCACTTTAGTTACCTTGAGATCAGTAATAATAAGAGCCGGTTCCATTTTCTGTACATCCGATTCAAAATGCTTACCAGCATAATATATATCTAATGAATAAGAATGACCTTCAATACCATATAGCTTAGTTGTCACATACACCCCACCAGCAGAATTCCTATATATCCCATTCACACTAGCCTCTTCCTTCCGCTTCTTATCATAATTATAATAGTCATAATACACATGATTTTCAAAACGAGGTTTCACATATTGAAGCGTATCCCTGATACCCTCCGTAATATCTGTAATCACAATTACCGCATCATCTATTCCTTCATAATTATAATAATCACCCCCTGCAATTGCAGCAGGCCTGGTAAGATGAAAGAAATAGGGCGGACGCTCATTAGTTACAGTCCCTTCAAAAACAAGTGCATCCGAAACATAGCCCGACAAATCCACATCAAACACTTTCTCACAGCCCGACATAAGCAAGACTGAGAGAACACACGAGATATAAAAAGCCGACTTTATCATAACTATCAGAATTTAAATGTATAAGTTAAAGAAGGCACAATGCCGTAAAGATATAATTTATACATAAGAGGCTGTGCAATGGAAAAGTTTCCATTACGTCCCGCATAAATGGAAAAAACATTTTCCCTGTTATATGCATTAATGATTGAAAGGGAAAGACTCCGATTCTTCCACTTATATGTTGCGGAGAAATCCAATTGGTGAAATGCCGGAGCACGATACCCGTTTCTACCGGAATAGATATAGAATACAGAGTGATGGAAATAATATTTTCCTACCGGCAACGTCAGATTCATTCCCGAAGCATAAGAAAAAGTAGATGACAGCGACCAATGAGAACCGATGTTCCAGTTCAGAAACAGTTTTAAATTATGCGGACGGTCATATATCGGTTTATATTTCTCGCCATTGATATTATTTCTTGCACGCGAAAGTGTATAACTAAGCCATCCGGTCAGGGCTCCCTGATTCTTTGAAAAGTACAACTCCAGTCCAGTCCCATCAGCAGTGCCGCTCTCTACTTCCTTTTCAATCCGGTCATTCTGGAATATATTGGCATTTTCCACATAGTCCACCACATGGCGCATTTTCCGGATGTAAGCTTCTACTGACAAAGTATACTCTCTGTGCGGAAAGTTATATTCATAGCCAAGTGCCACTTGCCGCATAACAGATGGCTCCAATAACGCATTGGCAGGTATCCACATATCCGAAGGTATTCCTACTGAGGAATTTGAGAGCATATGTATGCTTTGCGCCGCCTGTGTATAAGAGACAGCTATACGATTGGAAGGATTAAGAGTATAGGATAACTCTGCCCGCGGTTCGGGAACAACATACGTTTTTGCCCCATACGAAGAAGAGGACGGAGCATACAAAACGGATAAACGGACTCCGGCATTCAGCTGGAAACGGGAAAGGAACTTATATTCACCCTCTGCATAGAGAGCTATATCCCACAAGGTCTTTTTGGGCAAACGGGAAGGTACCACATTCGATTCATCGCCATACTTTTCTACCGAACCGGGCATAGTGGTAAAGAAGTGTACGCTTGCTCCCGTCTTCAGGCTCAAGGAGTTATTCAAGTGTGTTTCCCAGTCAGACTTCAACTGATAAGACTGCATATCCGATTTCCAAAGATATTGTAATCCGTCTGCCAAAGATTTATACCTATAATAATAATTACTGAAAACAGCACTTGTATTTATATTAGTTCTATCATTCAGAATATGGTTCCATCTCACTGTAGCAGTGGCATTTCCCCAGTCCATACCATATCCCTTGATCAATTTATTGAAAACAGTATGGTCGCCTCCGCTATACAACGAAAAGAAAAGACGGTTACGGTCATCCAATGCCGTATTCACCTTAGCATTGACATCATAAAACCACATCTGTGGCTTAGAGGCCAGATCACCACCTAATAAACTGAGTGTGACTCCCGGATAACCGAATCTGCCGGAAACCAGATAAGAGCCTTTCTTCAAAGGACCTTCCAGCAATACTTTAGAGGCAATCAATCCCAGACTTGCACTCCGCTTGCGCTCTTTACTATTGCCTTCGCGCATACGGACATCGATAACCGATGAAGACCGTCCTCCATATTTCAGTGGAAAATAGGACTTATACAGGTCCACCTTTTGAATGGCATCATTATTAAATACAGAGAAAAAAGATAAAACATGAGTAGGATTATAGACCACAGCCTCATCCAGTAAGACCAGATTCCCCCATTGATTACTTCCTCTCACAGAAATATTGTTAGCCCCTTCATTGCCACTCTGCACTCCCGGCAAAAATTGTAAAGTCTTTATCAAATCGGGCTCTCCTCCCACAACAGGCAGAGCTTGTATCTTCTGTGCATCCAACATAAATTGTCCGCTATGTTTTCGGGCTCCCAGTACTTCAACCCCTTTCAGCAAATAGTCATTAGGCTGCAAAGCTATATCGACCACCGCATTGCCCGATAGTTGCAATGTATCCGACCAGGTGGTATAGCCCAACATAGAACACTGAAGTACACACCTCCCCGTATGGAGGGTAATGGAATAGAGTCCGTATGCATTTGTAGCCATACCTGTACTCGAATTCTTTTCCAGTACATTGGCATCCGAGAGAGTCTCCCCTGTTTTCGCATCCGTCACACGTCCTCGTACTATCACTTTTTGAGCAAAGGCAGTGTGCAGACAGAAACAGAGGAGAAACAAATAGACAGATAAGACTTTCATTCGTTTTGTAGTTCTTTATCTAAAAGTTTAGTCAGTTCTTCATAAGAATTCGTAATATAAACCAAGCGATTATTAATTATAATGGTAGGAGTGGCAAAAAGTCCCCGTTCCATCAGTTTATCAATAGTATGGTTTACCTTATCATAAGTTTCGGCGGACAGCACATCTTGCTTATATGCGCCAACGTCCAATCCTAAAGCCCGGGCAAGGTCAAAGATATATGCAGAGTCCGGCAACGCATCATAGGAGAATATGGCATCATGAAACTCCCAGAATTTACCATATTTACCAGCCGCTTCACAAGCCAATGACGCAAGATTCGGTTCGTCGGCAAAATTAATAAAGCCAAATTTCACCCGGTCATGGTATTTATCATAAATACGTTTCAACGTTTTCTCAAATTCAGCACAACGTTTGCAATTGAAATCTGATGCTACTATCAAATGAGTAGCAGCATCAAGATTTCCTCTATATTGAACGCATAAATCGGCTACAACACAATTGGGCTGTTTAGGAGGATAGATATACCGCTTGATTTGTGCTCTATTAAATAGTGAATCTGCCAAATGCCGGATTAAAACACTCCGTACTCTGTTTTTAGCTAACAAATCCTCCATATATTCCTTTGTTGGATCGACCATAATACTATCAATATAAGCATTCAGAAACTCATCAGTGAGTACTCCCCGATCAATTGCCTCATACTCTATCAATTTTTGTTTGATTAAGTCGTCCAAGGCTCTTGACTTTATTTCATAAGCCATATTCAATAAATCGAAGGTCTCTTGGGTTGTCACCTGAGACAATTCGGATGCATAAAGCTTATGCCCGTTTATTTCTGCTACAACTTCCTTATTACCTTTAGAACAAGAGCAGAGTAACACAGTCAGCACTAATAATACATGTTTCATTTAATTAGCCATAACCCTCCCAGGATGATACCTATTCTTATTTTTAAAATAAGAGAGATCTGTATTGAATGTCAAGCTATACCATGTATTCTTTCCGGTATTCAAACCATATTCTCCATAGAAATGATCTGATAATAAATCTTTAGTAAAGGTATTTCCGGTATATAATTTAGCCCAGTTTTTATTACTTGAGTCTTCATCATCAAAATGGATTTTTCCCATTGTCGCAAGAGGAGAACCACAAATTACTCCATAATTTATCCGACTTCTAGGTCCAAAATTCCCACTTGCAATTGTACTCGGCACTCCCAATGCATCAGGGAAGGCCCAAGCTAAAACGGCGTTATCATCTATCTTTGTATATCCTTTAGAAATATCGCTTTTTTCATCATAATCAGGATTTAGACTTACCACCCTATTATCAGTATGTTTATCATCACAGTCATGATAACGAGCTACTATTTTCATCCAAGGATGGTTAAAACTAAACCCCGGTCTGTAATAGTTTATATGATTAACAAGGAATACACCTCCCGGATAATATTGACTTGCTTCCGTTAAACAAAATTTCAAACGGACATTACCATTGCTATCAATGTATGAATCTCCTATCACACCCTCTGATTTAGAATTCTGCTTTGTATCTTCCGCGTCAATATTAACTTCCAACTCCGTATAGACACCACACGAACCAATCTTAAAAACTCCTACGACATCATTAGAAGCACTGTAAACAGTTCGCATCACTTTCTCTTTTGCAATAGAGGTACGATTCATCAACTCAGTCACATAATCATCCATAAGCTTCTGAATAGTCTCTTCATCCGCAACTGTTTCAATCTTGAGAGTATCAGCGTTTTCTTCCATTGACCTGGTTGATACTTCATAATCCGCAGCGGCTTTAGCCAACTCCATATCATTCTCTAATAAATCATAACTGTTACTGCATGAGTAGCACGTCAACACTCCTAAAAGAGTGAATAATAAATGTTTTTTCACGTCTTTGAATGGTTAAGCAACACCATAAGCCTAAATTAAGTAAGTCAAATAGTGAAATCTCCGTATAGAATCACCTTTCCAATAGTCATCTCCAAACGGTAATTTTCTCCTCCTTGCAATAGTCCTGCCATATTCAGTACAATATTATCCGAAGCTCCATATAGTCCTGAATAAATTACGTCATTGGTTGAAAGATTAGTCACGGAAATAAAAGCATCATCTGAGCAGTTCTCAAAATTAAGTAATAGCAATTCATTGCTGAGATCTAAATAGGCGGAAGCAAATAAACCGGCAGAGCGTAATGTTCCATCAGAAGTAGTACTTTTCTTCAGTACAATACTCTTTCCAGACTCTTGTACAGTTGCACCTCCATTTACAAATGATAATAGAAATAAAAACAGTAATAAAGTTTTTGCTCTCATAGGTATGTGATATAAATTATTGTCGCAAATAACTTAATCATTTATATAAGAACAAAAAAACATGAAGTAACAATGGTAACAATAAATATAAAACAGCAGTAACAATGGTAACAAATAGCGTTCTAAACCACTAATTTTCAGCAACCAAAGATTTGTTCAAACAGTTCAATATCCATTTTTGTCTTAATACGGCTTTTTCTCATTTTTATCGCATCCGGAGTAGAGTCCATTATATCCCAAATAACATCTTTGGAGGTATTCAGAAGAGTTAAAATACAATATAATAAATCGTCATTAGTCAAAGCCGTGCAACGCTCCTTAAACCCGGTCATAACATCTATAAAGGTTCTTCGAATATCATTGATAATCTTCATCCTATAATTAGCAACTAACGAAATACGTTTTTTAGGAGATGAGTTCTCAAGTTCATATAGTTTTTTATAACCGTTAGTCGTTTTGAACAGAGATATGCAAATCTCTAATCGTTCTTCTTCCAACTTGCATAATTCTACCCCCTTATCTTCAGCTGTAGTATCAGGCTCTTCATTTAATAACATGACCTCAGTACGGTTCTTAATTAATTGCTGTTGCAAGGATACATATTTCTTTTGTCGGATCCTATCACGCCACAAGTATAGTACAACCAAAATAAATACCAGACATAAGAATACAACAACTAGGATTACAACTACCTGCTGATTTTTAACAGACAGTTTATATTTATGCAATTCAACCAAATGATTGTCCATCAGTTCATCAAGCTCTGCACGGTCATTCATTATCTGAATAGAATCATAGAAAATTATAAAGGAATCAGCATACAAGGTAGATTTCTCCCAATCTCTCATTCTTTTACTCTCTTGAAAGAGAGAATGATAAGATGATGTTTTAGTGTATATATTAGATGACCTTGCTCCTATATTCCAATAATAGGCAGCAGAATCTTTCTTATTCAGATGATTCATTATATCCCCCTTAACAGAGCAAGCCGCGGTATAGCCCTCACCTTCGGATAAATAAACCAAAGCTTTCGATATACAGGTATCAGCATCTACGAATTTATTTTGTTCATTATAAAGAGTAGCCATATTTTTATATACAGCCGACACCATAGCCGAATTATTCAAAGAAAGAGCTATGGGTAATGCCTTTTTGTAATAATAGTACGTACTGTCCCATTGTTGTTCCAATAAAAAAGCATTTGCTATATTCTTCAGATTATAACATGTACGCAAAGAATCTCGTCCTATACACAGAGCATGCGCTTCTTTATACATAGATAAGGCCGTCTTATTCAGATCCTGCTCACTATAGCAATCGCCTAAATGACTATATATCATAGATAAAAACACTGAGTCTTTTTCTTTAGGCATTATATTTACAGCCTTCAAATAAAAATCAATAGCTGCCGGAAGCTTTCTTTGTTCCAAATAAACACAACCCAGATAGAAATAAGACTTCGCAAGTCGCTCCTGATTCTTACTGTTTCTATAATATTCTATTGCTATCCTTATTAATGAATCATTCTGTAACAATATATAATTCTTATACCTCGCCTGCGTTAACAACAAACAATACAAAGCCCGATTTCCTTTCTTCATTTTCTGCGGATCGGATATTTGTTCAAGCAGATAAAGTGAACTGTCAGGATGCGATTGCATCAAAGAATCAGCTGACAGTAAAATAGAATTAGCAAGATGAGAGTTATTCCTGCATGAATAAAATAGTGGTATTATTGTCAATAAGAAAAAAGGCAAGAACTTCTTCATAATAGCTAGTTTTATCGTTATAGGTTCACAAATATAATAACAATTCAGAAATAAACTGAGTCGTAATATTTACTTATTATAATTATTTCATATTTCCACGGAGGAAAGACATACGTATTTCCATATCTAAATGAACTACTTTTAGACAATACGATAGAAATCAGAACAAATAAAACTTTCACGTTATCTCTTAGCCCACCCAAATGGAATATTGCGTATATTTGAAAAATGAATCACCCAGAAGATTGTCTAACCCTAAAACAATCTGTAGATATGAAGACAATATTGCTTTTTTTACTTCTCTGCATAAGCCTCAGCACATCTGCCCAAACAGCCGATGAACGTGCCGGAACTTACATGAATCAGGCAGACTGGTTCAGTCTGCAACGCGAATTCGCTATTAACAAAGACTCCCTACATCCTTTCCTGCAAGAATTCGGTCAGGCACTATTGGATAATTTCTTCAACCGCCCTGAAGCGGCCTGCGAATCCATAGGCAAATTACTGAACGAACAACAAAATAATATGGGATTTGAAAATACAGCTTCCATGATTTACTTCTTATCCGAAAACCTGAGTAAGCTGGGAGCTAACGACCAAGCTGCCGAAACGCTGAAAAGTTTTTGTGACCAACTGGAAGGTCAGGTGGACAGCGCCTTCCTTGCCGACTACCGGACAAGGGAATATCAATACTGGGCACTGGCGAAATACGACCTATACCAATGGAACAAAGCAGATAACGATCTCATCCTCCCCTTCCGCATAGACAGTATAGGAACCAAAGGTTCTACCGCTATTACCCTGCCAGGAGAACTAAACGGAAAGAAACGAAACTATACACTGGATACCGGTGCCGGAGTCAATGTAGTGACACCCGAAGTAGCGGAAGCCTGCGGCATGAAGATGCTGGATGTGGAAATTACGGCACATGGAATACGAGTGGGAAGCGGGCATCTTGCCTTGGCAGAGGAAGTAAGAATAGGTGATCTCGTAGTCCGGAACGTACCTTTCTATGTACTGGATATGAAGACCGGAGAAGAAAAAGCAGACCGCTATATGAAGCATTTGGAAGCTATCATCGGATTGCCTTTACTTAATCAGCTCCAGGAAATCAGACTGGATTTCCTTACGAACCGGCTGACTATTCCCAAAGTCCTGACTCCCGCACCGACGTTTGCACCGAATATCTGCCATACAGGGAAAAATATTCTTGATTTGGAAGTAGTGTATAACCAAGAACTGTTACGTATGAACTTCGACAGTGGTTCCGGCGTCAGCCAACTGAACTACGATTATTTCAAGCGACATAAAGATCGTATTGAACAAATAGCGGAAAAGGATTCCATGAGAATGGCAGGTTTCGGCGGAACGACACGAGTTTGTGTCTACAAGATACCCGGTGGAGGATGCTTCCAGATAGGAGAATATACGGGATGCATTGATAGTTTGAGTGTAGTGGCAACACCCGGAGAAGATGCTCTTCACTTTGTTGGAGACGGAGTAGCAGGAATGGATTTCTTCCGGAGCTTCAACACTATTACGATTAATCTGAAGGATATGTTCGTAAAAACCACTCCGAAAAAACAAGAGAGAAACGCAATAATTTACGATAGCAAAAAGCTACGCTTAAAACTACCGGAAGACAAACTGAATATAACGGATATATTATTGGGGATAGCGAATGTATATCTGGACTACTGGAACCAGCATCGCTAAATACTCTACACACAACTCCCCCTTTCTGCCGAAAGGCACTTATAGCCCGTAACTCGTAGCTCGTAGCTGATTCATCTTCTGCGACGTCCGAACAAGTCCTTTATCCCATCCAGATCAAAACCTAACGTAAAACGAAGCGTCTGGTCGAGGGGATTACTTTGTGCCGTAGATACCAGATAAGCAGCATCCAGCGAGAATACGCTCATCTTGAATCCTGCACCAAAAGAAAAATACTTGCGGTTTCCTTTGTTCTCATGTTCCCAGTGATAACCGCCACGAATGGAAAACTGTTCGTGATAAGTATATTCCAATCCCAAAGACCACTGTATCTCCTGCAATTCTTCCTTGAAGCCGCCGGGAGCATCACTGAAAGACTTGAAGATCCCTTTAATGGGAGAGATATCATTGTAATCACGGTCCAAACGTTCTTCATACTCTTCCTGCGACTCATCTTCTCCACGAACAGGACGGGTAGGAACCATATATTTATTGGCATCAAAACTAACTCCGATTGTATTATAATCATCTATCGGGAATAACAGGGAAGCACCCAAACGTAAGTTGGTAGGCAGGAACTGACTGGTATTTCCACTATCATAAGAAATCTTCGTACCGATATTGGAAGCATTCAGTCCGAAAGAAAGCATACACTCCCGTTGGGCAAGTATGACGTAATTCGTATAATAGAAGGCAATATCGGCAGCAAAAGCAGAGCCGGCGGAAACTTCTTCATCTTCCCTGTACGCCAGGTCGGAGTAAATGTATCGCAAGGCAACCGCAGCAGAGAAATGTTCGGAAAGCATGCGGGAGTACGCCACATCTACCGCCATTTCATAAGGTTTAATGGTATATCCGGGAGAATTCTCATCCTGATATGCTACGGGCACTTCACCCAAAGAGAAATAACGCAAAGAGCCGCTGACAGCCTGATAATCTCCGATACGGTAATAGCCTGCCAGATATGCCAGATCAATATCATTCACCAACTTACGCAACCAAGGTGTATAGGAAACCGCTACTCCGGCACGGCTGATTGTAAACGGATACTTAGCCGGATTCCAGTATTGAGAGTTTACGTCCGGATCTGTAGCCGCACCCACATCTCCCATACCACCGCCACGGGAGTCAGGGGCAATACCCAAAGAGTTAACACCGGTATTAACGGGATTAAACCGATTCTTGTCCTGGGCAAGAAGGCTTGCGGACAAGAAGGCTATGAGTAAGAGTAAGATATATTTCTTCATACAATATCATTTAATTTCTCATCCGCAGATGACGCAGATAACACAGATTTAAAAGCTATGCAAAAGAATATCCGCGTAATCTGCGTCATCTGTGGATGAAAAATATCTTTTATACTAATAAAACAGAGAATTCCCCTGTTTATTGTGACAGGATAATGATTTTCTGTGATTTCGTACTTTCGCGGCTACCGTCGGAGACAATAGATGCACGATACAGATAAACACCCGGTGCCAGACGTTGCCCGCCATTACTGCACAAATCCCATTCCACATAATAAGTTTGTCCTTCGGATACTCCCCTCTCCAGATGTGTCCACATTTCCCGCCCGGCAAAATCGTATACGGACATACGGACCGCAAGCGTGGAACCGGGGCGATTGTGAGAAAGAACAAATGTAGTACTTTCACGGGCAGGACTCTGTATGCAAGTTACTGAAAAGAGACCGGGACGTAGCCCTCGAACCACCTCAAACTCTAAAGTCTTTGTAGAAGAATTATTCAGTAAATCCCAGGCACGGAATGACAATATATGTTTCCCCTCCGTAAGTTCGGGCACTGAAAAATGCACTGTACCCCGGGTATAATCTCCCGCTACCGGAGTATAATAATCATTCAGATTATAAGTCGACACCGCACTGCCGTCTATACTAAGCGAAAGGTCATGCCCGATACCATTGCCAACCGTATTGATACCATCAGCATCTTCTAACTCGGCTACGAACAAGGGAGTAGTATTGGTTTGTCCACCGGAACTAAAGTCCGGCGTATTCAGATAAATGGTTATCTTAGGGCCTAACGTATCTGCCAAAGAAATATCATCATCCGTACCGCCTACCAGGAAACGGTCGAAAGCTCCGCCCGCTTCATTAGAGTGAACAGCATCCAGAGCGTAAAGACTCAATAAGCCTTCTTCATCGGAATAATTGATATCCAACGGTACAGGGAAAGTAAACTCAAACCGCCCCTGACGAACCGAATCACTGCCTGAGAAGAGAGTTTTACTGCGCTCCGTATAAGTATAAGCCCCCTCACCACGATTATCAAGAGTGGTTACTTCTTCCTTACTATCCAGTACAGTAGGATGCACTGTGCCGGTAAAGTCTTCTGCTAAAACACCTTCGGGAGTCAGGATACGTCCTTTTACAGTAATCTTGCTACCGGCTTTCACCTGCGGATAGGTGTTTGTTTCTTCTGCTACATTCACTCCGGCAAATTCATCCACCTGTATTTGATAATCAGGATATGCCAAGGTCAAGGCAGGATCACCGATCAGAGAGAAATTCAATTTATTCTTGTCAGTAGCCAAAGATGCATCGCACTTTGAAAGCCGCATAACATCTCCCAATCGCAGGCGTTTACCTTCAGGGCGGGAAAAGATATGACGAAGGAAAGCCTGGTTTAAAGTAGAATTCTGCGCAGCATATACCACCCGGGAAGTGGTGAGCAAAGCAATAGCCCCGCCTTTGGCATTCAAGAATGCCTGCTCTCCGGCGGAAGTCTGGATATCGTCGAAACGGGTAAAGTCACAAGTAGCTGTTATCCAAAGAGGAAGACGTGGGGATGTCATTTGGGTAATATCTCCCATGTTCAGCAGATTCTCCTCTGCCCAGGCGGAAGTACTTCCGTGCCCTGTATAGTTGACTACCAGCATGCCTTTGTCGAATAATTGCAATAGGCGTTTTGTTGCATCGGGATAAGTTTCTCCGGTAGCAGAAGATTCGCGACGGAAAGCATCGGCATAGATTCTTTCAACAAGGAAGGAAGGATAATTCCGTTCTGTATAACTTGCCAGGATTTCAGATTGGGACATGTGCAGTCTGCCATCCCCGTCATCGCCCACATAGCAAACGGTGTGTTTCCACGGTCCTGCATGCTTATTTCCCATATAAGCGATGGTCTTATCAACAGTAGCTTTTGCCTCAGCAGCCGTGCGAACCGGGAAACGTCCGATACCTATATCCAGCATGGCATCTGACAGATTTTCACCTTCTCCATCATCGAGAAAGCCGAAATAATCGTCCGTTACATAGGAAGAGGTTTCCTCAAGAGAGGTTTCCGATTGATAAGATAGCAAAAAGTTTTCAGGCCGATAATTCTTCCAGGAGGAAGTCAGCATACGGTTATCATAACTGCAATCTCCGAAGAATAACAAATATTTAGGACTTTCAGCCTTATTCGGAAAACGATCATACAACATCTTCATCAAACGACGGTAAGCCGTTCCATCCGGTGTACCGGAAGAGAATTCATTGTAGATTTGCGGAGCAGCAAGAACAAGAACAGATAAGCCATCTTTTTCACGGTGTGCTTGTGCCAGCCGTTCCGCCTGTGTCATCAGGTCTTTCCGGTCGGGAGAAATGATAATCATATCCGTAGCTCCCAGAGAGTGCAGATTTTGATTTGCAATATTCCCTACCGTTTCTACCGTATCAAAGCCGAAAGCTTCTGGAGTGATGGCTACGAACTCACGCAATTTTCCTGCGGGAATGGTAAACGTATATGTGCCGCCTACAAAGCTGCCTTCCATCCTGCAAATATTTGCGGGATCGGTGACATCCCACACAACAGTAGAAGCTGTGGCACCGGAAAGTACAAATGTCGTCTCTTTATTGATGGAGGCCAAAGAACGGAAAGTAAGGTAAGGAGCATTCAGCGTAAGCGAGCGGATATAGTTCAAAGCAATATAATCCAGGCGCCCCGATGTCCCGGAAGGGCGGGTATGGGTAACGGTCACTATAGTATTCTCCGACTCTGTACCCAGCCAGGAAGTACTTATGGAGGCAGAAGTAGCTCTAGTGTAATATTGATTGTCGGAAGATATGGATGCCAGTGTAGCATTTCCTCTCGTCTTACCATTCACTGCAACCGAATAATAGGTAGATGCTCCAATGGAACGGGCAGCAAAAACTGTGGTCAGCCATACAGAATCTTCCGGAACGATACCCGGCAAACTCAACGTATAATTCTTGGTGTTACCCGTCGCATAATCATAATCTTCATATAGTTGTCTGCCGGTACTTGCCCAACTATATACTTCTTTCTCATGCAGAGCATAGGAATTAAAGGTTGTCAACCTGTTGGCAGAAGGTTCTTTCAAAGAAGAAAGGACTTCGACTTCCATTTCCGGAATATCCTCCCGGTCAGTCAGGAAGTAATACCCTTCATCGGAGTAGAAATTGCGCTCGCGGACAAAGTAAGTATTTTGACTATCCGGAGCCCAGGATACAGTGCCACGACCATAAAATAACACACCATCTGACAAACGCAACAAAGGCACTTCGGGTAAGTCAGCTGCCGGATGTTCATTGAAACGTTGGGACAGCAAATAACCGCCATAACCAAATACGCGGACTTTTTCGGGTCTTGAGAATCCCATCTTTTTTAATTCGGCATTCGTGATTTTAAAAACTCCGGTATTTCTCACACTTATCTTCGTCCAACGGCCGGAAGCAAGAAGTGATGTTGTACAATCTTTTAGAGATACTTCGGATAAAGTTGTTTTTAGATTTCGGGCAGCTGTCTCCTCTCCTATTTTATCTTTCTTAGGAAAAGAATTCACGGATAGTTTGAAAGAATTCAGCCGTTGATAACTTCCTTCACGAAAAACAACAGGAACAAAACTTATGGAGAGAAAACCGCGGTGTGTGGAGACCTTGATGGAAGAGTTTATCTGTGGAGATGCCGGCAGGCCTTCCCGGAAAGCAACATTTTCATTGGGTAGCTGACGTAAACTATCGAGTCGCATCTCTAATGCTGCCGCCTCACTCCGGTTTAACTTCTGATATTCCGGAAACTCTATTTCCACCTGATAGGTGAAGTAACGAAAGTCTTTCCCCAAAGGGAGTTCACGCGTCACTACGGGAAGCGTCTGTGCAGGAGACAATTCCTGCCAGTTCAGCGTAATGAATTCTTGCGCTGAAACCGGAAGAAGAAAAGCGATAAAGCAACAAAGCAACCAGCAACGTTTGATAAACATATCGTAATAAATTGACTCAACGAATATAAAAGTCGAGCAACTTATCTTCTCCGAGGTATCCTTCCAAATGCTGTCCTATCTGTACCGGACCTACGCCTGCGGGAGTTCCCGTAAACAACAGGTCGCCTATTTTCAGCGTCATAAAGCGGCTGACGTATGCAATGATCTCATCCACTTTGAAAAGCATATCCGAGGTATTGCCGTGCTGCACTTCCTTTCCGTCTATTTCCAGACGGAAATCAAGCTGCTGCAAATCGCCTCCAGCCTGCTCCAAAGGAACAAAAGTTCCGATAGCTGCCGAATGGTCGAACCCTTTGCAAAGTTCCCAAGGATTACCCGCTTCACGGAACTTACGCTGCAAGTCGCGTGCCGTAAAGTCAATGCCTACAGTCACTGCGTCATAATAACGATTGGCAAAGCGCGGCGCAATGTTTTTTCCTAAACGGCAAATACGTACCACCACCTCAGTTTCGTAATGAACCTCATCCGAAAAATCGGGAATAAAGAAAGGCTTTCCGTCTTTCAATATAGCCGAGTCGGGCTTCATGAAGATAACCGGCTCTTTATTAACTAACGTATGCCCCAGCTCTTTATTGTGCAGTGCATAGTTCATTCCGACAGCAATAATCTTCATTATTCGATTTCGTTAAAATTCAGGCGGTTGAACATCACCGCCAAATGAGCATATAGAGAAGTATTCTGAACAACGATATTTTCCGGCACACGAATACGGAACGGGGTAAAGTTCCATACAGCTTTGATACCACCGGCTATCATGGTATCCGTAATGCATTGGGCTATCTCGATAGGTACAGTCAGCACACCGATGTTCACATCATATTCGCGCATCTTCTGCTCGAATTCACTGGAATGGAAGATCGGAATTCCGTTCAATGTAGTGCCTACCAATTCTGGGGTCACATCAAATGCCGCTACAATTTCCAGCCCGAAATGCTTCAAACCGGAGTCGCGCAACAATGCACCACCCAAGCTACCTACTCCAAATAGAAATGCTTTATGCATATCGGTAAATCCGAGGAAGTCTTCCAGTACGGCTATCAGCGTATCGACTTCGTAGCCTACACGCGTACGCCCGGAGATGTTGACATACGACAAATCCTTGGCTATCTGTGAAGCGTCTATATTGATTTCTTTGGATATCTGTGTAGAAGAGACGTACCGTTCGCCCCGCTGCTTGAGCAGCTTAACATTCGACAAGTACCACGGCAACCTGCGCAAAGTAGGCTCCGGCACTTTCATGCTATCCTTATATTGAATTGCCTGGTTCGTGGTCATTTTCTTCATTTCTTTCGGTTACAGGTGGACAAAAATACGCTTTTTTTGGAAAAGAATACTCCAACAGAAGAAAGTTAACATAATTTCCACAAAAGTTTTACTTGTCAGCAAAGAGGGATAACGGCAAACTAAGGGAAACTCCCACCGAATGGAACTTCAGGCAATCGAAACCGGCAAAGACTCCTATCCGTGCCTTATCGGAAAACCCGATCGAATATCCAATCTCCGTATAAGGGCGCCGACCATATATCACGATGGAACGAAGATGCAAGGCTTCATCAAATGCTTTTCTTGACAGAAAAGGAAGATATTTCAAAAGCAGATATGGAGTATACCAAGAGACATTAGCCTGTGCCCAGCGGGTATTAGTGGACAAAACGTAGTTATCCAGTAAACTAAACCCGGTATCGAAAGAACGTTCCGTAACCAATATGCGGGTAGAAGCGAAATGCTTAAAGTCGGGGAACTGAAGATTCTTTGCATCAAAGAATGAGCCTGCATTCACTGACCAATGCAGGCGATTGAACATACCGAATTCGATTTTCTGTTTAGCTGAGAATTGCATCAGGTGGTACGAAGTAAGATAACGGCTTCCGCTCATAGGGAAAGCTCTGTCATATTTCAAGGCAAATGTAGGATAACGGGAAGCTTCATACACTTTCTTACCTTGCGACATGTGATAGTAGTGAGCCGGAGTGTACTCCAACTCAAAAGAAGCTTTCAGGATATCATTCTCCGGCATTGGTCGAAAAGCTGTGTTTTCCGGAATATTCGGTTCGGCATCTCTTTTAAACCAACTTTTACGGATATGGTTATCCAGCATCTTCCTGCGTTGCCAGGAAAGTGAGGAAGAAAAAAGTAATCCGTTAGCCGGCTCTATTGCATGGTCAACAGTGAAGAAGGTATTCTCATAAAGCTTCAGATGGTTATGACCGAACAGGGAGCTTGACATACCGTTAATCAAACGGGATTCTCCGCTTTCCGAATTATAATCGGCGGACAGAAGACCTCCGGAAAAAGATAAATAACCACGGTTCCGGGGAGCATAATCCAGCGTCAGTTCTCCTTGTCCAATCCAGTTTTTACGGGCAGTGGTATAATAGAAAGAAGGCACAAAACGAAGTGTAGAAGATTCTGATAACTTCACTCCCGTCTTTAGCTTAACTCCTAACCAGAAGCCATCCACAAAATTATATTCGGGAATATAAGCGGAAAGACCAGGTAAAGTTAACCATGCATTTTTATTGGAAGTCCTAAAAGTCTTTCCCCACATAATGGTATTCAGTACTTGCCCGACCGCTGTTCTCTTCTCGGATTTTTCTCCGGGTGATAAGTCTTTCAGCGCAATCTTTTCTTCCTTATATTGATAACTCTGCACTTCTTCCAATCGCAACGGCACACTACGGATAGTGGTCCAATAAAGAGAATCCCGCTTATCGGCAAGCGAATCAACCTGAGTATCTTTGCGTCCGATCCGTACCGGACGTTCAAATTTATGTTTCTTTGGCTGCGCTACTACAGTGGCAGTTACAAGTTTTGCCGTTTTATCTGTATTGGTCTCCGGCTGGATATCCGTTTTTACCTCTCTATAGTGTATTGCTGCCAGATAAGAAGCCTCTGCCTTGAAACCCATTATATCAATGGTAGAAGAGGTCGTAATAGAAACCGGCAGAAAAACAGATGACTGTACTTCCTTGCAAGTGATTTTAATCTTTGCTTTCACCCCGGTAGCACGAACATTGACATCAGCAGCCGATATGCACCACAAATCTTCTACAATGAACAGGTCTCCTTCCAGCAAACGGTTATCGTCTTTCTTGGGAATCACACGGATCTTATTTATCATTTGTCCTTCTTCCACAAAGCAAGCGTCAAGTTTGAAACGATAGTACGAGAAAGCATTTTTATTTAACGGGGAAACTTTACCGAAAAGCTCGGGGGTATAGAGATTAATCGTAGTTATACCCATGTCCACCCCTATTTCTTCTGGAAAAGAGTTCTTATTGGCTAATACCTTATTATTCCAGACATTGGGGGCAGTAAAATTCACGATCTGCTGTTGCTCCAAGACAAACAGCTTTCCAAGCCATTCTTTTGCATCTTTCCGCACCTCTTTGGATAGTTTCAGGACAGCGGGAATAGCGGTCCCTTTACCGGTTCCCTTCAAATACGTGCCGGCAGTGTAGCTTTTTATCTGAGTGCGATAATAAGGAGCACGTGCTATCGCTTTACGCATCACTGCATAAGCCGGATCTTCATTTCCCTTGGTGATGTTTACTTCCGGCAGGCTATAAGTACGTTCGGCAAGCACTATATCTTTCTCATAATCACGATTCAGCATTTGAAAAGTAAAGGTCTGGGATATAAATCCTAAAGAAGAGACCTCACAGGTATATTGTCCGGCTAATAATTTCGTTTGAAACCGCCCATGCTCATCGGTAGTTAAACCTGACTTCATTTCTCTCAGATAGAGAGCGGCATAAGGAACCGGCTTTCCGTCAGTATCCGTAACAGTACCCTTGAAAGATTGTGCAAAAGATAGTATAGTAACCAAAGACAATAGGAATAGCCAGATGATTCTTTTCATATTTCGTATATTTGAAGCTAATTAGCGTTTTCTATTAGACGACAAAAGTCCCAAAAGATTGCAAAGTTCCATGCAAAATATTACTTTTGATTCTTAAAACAGAACGAATATGAAGAATAATGATTGGAAAGAACGGTTGAATGTTGTTTATTCTACCAATCCGGACTATAACTATGAAATGGAAGATGATGGGGAACAAGTTACCCCGGAAGCTTCCAGGCAGAAGTTGCGTGTTCAGTTGGATCGCAAGAATCGAGGAGGAAAAGTAGTCACACTTGTCACGGGTTTCGTAGGTACGGAGAATGACCTGAAGGAATTAGGAAAATTGCTGAAGTCCAAATGTGGCGTAGGCGGAAGTGCCAAAGACGGAGAAATCATCGTACAGGGAGATTTCAAACAGAAAGTGCTGGAACTACTTAAAAAAGAGGGATATACGCAGACCAAGCCGGTCGGATAATTCGGTTCACCGAAACAGACGGTCTATCAGTAAGTATATCACTTCTTCTAAAAGAAGCAAATATGCATAAAAAAACGACCGCAACGGAAATTCCCGTGCGGTCGTTTTTTATATATTGAGTTGATTTATTCAGCTTTCAAAGTGAAACGCTTGAAATCTACAATCTTCAATTCAGGGTCAGCTGCTGCCAACACTTCTCTTACAGTCTTCTTAGAATCCATAATATTTTCCTGATTCAGCAAGCAAACTTCTTTCAAGAACTTAGCCAGACGACCTTTAGCGATATTCTGGATCATTTGTTCAGGCAGGTGTGCAGCCTTTTCAACAGAAACAGTAGCAATGATTTCTTTTGCTTTTGCTACATCTTCAGCTGTAATCCAACCTTTAGCCATATTGCTTTCCATATGGTCTTCGCTGTCCACGTGAGCCGGATTGATACCGGCTTTCTTCAAAGCAGCCTCAACAGCTTTCTGTACCTGTTCTGCTTTGGTCTTCTCGATAGCAACTTCAATCTCTTTCTGCTTCACTTCTTCAGAAACACCATCCTCGTCAATTGCAATCGGGTTCATGGCAGCAATCTGCATAGCCACTTCCTTAGCCAACTGCTCGTCAACTTCTTTATTGAAAGCAACGATAGTGCAGAGACCATTTCTATTCATATGATTGTAAACAACAGTACTTGCACCCTCTACAGTCATGTAGCCGTCAAGTTCCATTTTCTCGCCTGTAATACCGCTACGGTCAGTCACTGCATCCTGTACAGTACCGTTACCCATCGGCAATGCTTTCACTTCATCCAAAGTTTTGCAGTTGTTAGCTACAGCAAGATCAAGAACATCCTGAGTCAATTTTATGAAATCAGCATTCTGAGCTACGAAGTCAGTTTCACACTTCAAAGCAATGATAACGGCAAAGTTACCGGTAGTCTTAGCCAGAACACAACCTTCAGAAGCTTCGCGGTCTGAACGCTTAGCGGCAACAGCCTGTCCCTTCTTGCGGATTATTTCTATTGCCTTGTCGAAATCGCCTTCAGCTTCCGTCAATGCATTCTTACAGTCCATCATACCTGCTCCGGTCATTTTACGGAGTTTGGTAATATCAGCCATTGTTACAGCCATAATATATTTTCTTTTTATAATTAATATTCTAAATGATAAAATGGTAAGATGATAGGATGGTAAGACGATATTATCATCTTATCATTTTACCATCTTACCATTCAATTATGATTAAGCCTCTTCGTCTTCCTTCAGGAAAGCAGCAGCTTTAGCTGCATTGATTGCTTCCTCGTCAGATTTGTCGAGTCTTGCTTTTGTAGCTTTCTTTTTGCCTTTATTGGCAGGAGCTTCACCAGCTGCTTCCATGTCTACTTTTTCAGCTTTTCTTTCTTCCAAACCTTCCTGCATAGCAGCGCAGCAAGCATCCAGAATTACTTCTATTGATTTAGTAGCATCGTCATTAGCCGGAATTACGAAGTCGATATTAGAAGGATCAGAGTTCGTATCAACGATACCGAATACAGGTATACCCAAACGGTTAGCTTCGCGAACTGCGATGTTTTCTTTCATAACATCGATAACGAACAGTGCAGACGGCAGACGAGTCAGGTCAGCAATAGAACCCAAAGTCTTGTCCAACTTAGCACGTTGACGTGAAATCTGCAGAATTTCTCTCTTAGACAGATTAGAATACGTACCGTCATTCGTCAATTTATCGATGGTAGCCATCTTCTTAACAGCCTTGCGGATTGTAGGGAAATTAGTTAACATACCGCCCGGCCAGCGCTCGATTACATAAGGCATATTTACAGCAGATGCTTTGTCAGCAACCACTTGTTTAGCTTGTTTTTTAGTAGCAACGAACAGGACTTTCTTTCCTGATTTAGCAATTTGCTTCAAAGCTTCAGCAGCTTCGTCTACTTTAGCAACTGTTTTGTGGAGGTCAATGATGTGGATACCATTGCGTTCCATGAAAATATAAGGAGCCATTGCAGGATTCCACTTTCTTTTGAGGTGACCAAAGTGGCAACCGGCTTCCAATAATGTATCAAAATTTGTTCTTGACATCTTGTTTTTTCTTTAAATCGTTTACTTTCTTTTTTGTTTTTTCTAAACCAACCGCCGGGTAGTCTATCAATCCAGAGTCCCGGTAGTTTAGATACTAAACGCTCTTTCAGTTGAGAGTTGAGAGATAAAAGTTGAGAATTAAGCAACTTGTCCGCCCCAACGTTTCTGCAACTCTTAACGTTTACTGAACTGGAATCTTCTACGTGCTTTCGGTTGTCCCGGTTTCTTACGTTCAACAGAACGCGGGTCACGAGTCATGAAGCCTTCAGCGCGGAGAGCAGCCTTGTCTTCAGCATTCATCTTCACCAATGCGCGGGCAATAGCCAAACGCAAAGCCTGAGACTGACCGGTGAAACCACCACCGCAAAGATTTACTTTAATATCATATTTTTCAGCAACACCCAGCTTGCTCAGCGGTTGTTTAACTACATACTGAAGAATAGTTGATGGAAAGTACTCTGCAAGGTCTCTCTTGTTAATAGTAATCTTTCCTGTACCTTCGGTTACGAAAATGCGTGCAATTGCACTTTTACGTCTGCCTAATGCATTTACTACTTCCATATCTATTATTTAAGTAAGTTTATATCAATTGATTTCGGGTTCTGAGCGTCATGTTTGTGCTCGCTACCGGCATATACGTACATATTGCTCAGCAATTTAGCGCCCAATTTATTCTTAGGCAACATACCCTTTACTACTTTTCTCAACAGTCTGTCATCACCATTCGGTTTAGCCTGCAGACGAGCAGGAGTCATTTCTCTCTGACCACCGGGATAACCTGTGTATGACAAATACACTTTGTCAGTCCACTTATTACCTGTCATTTTAACTTTGTCGGCATTGATAATGATTACATTATCACCGCAATCTACGTGAGGAGTAAAGTTTGGTTTATACTTTCCTCTCAACAGTTTCGCAACTTTTGCGCCCAGACGACCCAATACTTGGTCTGTAGCGTCAACAATAACCCATTCTTTGGTTACCGTAGCTTTGTTTGCAGAAATGGTCTTGTAACTTAAAGTATCCACTCTTGATTTGTTTTTTAAATGTTACTACTAAAAAAATTCTTCATTACGGATTAGCTACCCCGGACAAAGGTAGATTAACTCGCTCTGAATTAATTGCTTATCCTTATTAGATAATAATCGGCTTGCAAAGGTACGGATTTTCCCAAAACTGGCAAACGTTTTCTTCTTTTTTTTAAAGAAGCTGACTATCAATCACAAGCAATGTTAGGACACAAAACAAGCAATGTTCCCATGCAAAAGATTGCTTGCTTTGCATCGGAACATTGCTTATTATGACTATGCCTGGATTTACTTTATATCCGGAAAGCCCGTTTTAACGAACAATATCTTCAGGGAATACAGACGGCATCGTTACCCGCTTCCAGGTTTCATGATACCAACAGTTCAATTCATTGCCGTTCAAATCTTTAGAAATAAAATATTTCAGATGCATAAGCCCGCCTTCTCCCATCTCAAACTCCAGGACATTATCTTTATTATCCAGCATGGGCAGGTGAATATTCTTCTCAATACTTTCCCGATAGCTATTGTCCGTCAGCTGGATATAGGTACCATATCCGGTGATTATAGCATCTTTGCCGGGAATAAGAGTGAAATTGACAATACGCCCGTCGTCACTCAACACCTTAAACGTGTTACTGGGCTTCAAAGCACCGGGAACATCCGGAATTTCAGATACATAGTGACACAACTGCCAGATACCTTTCAAATCTGCAGGTTTGAAACTCGCCTTCTTCTGCGCTGTCGCTCCTGTTACCGCCAACAGCACTGCTGCCAACATGGTAATGAAATACTTCTTCTTCATGTTCGTATATATTGGGTTAACGTATTGGCATCTGACTGTCACAAATATAAGTATTTATTTTGATATTATAACAATTTATCTATAAAAAAAGGAGGTTGTGTCAAAACTCTGGCACAACCTTTTTTATGTACAAAGCCCAGACTTTCGCAAGCCCGGGCTTTGCTATTCCCCAAAGTTTTTGTATCTTTAGGCATAAAGTATTTCGTTATGGCAAAGTTACATTTTCGTCCTTACATTCCCAACCAAACCGTTCTTTTTCCTCAAAGAATTGATGAAAACATTGCGTCGAACGACCCGGTTCGCATAGTTAACACAGTTGTTGATACTCTCCATCTTGAAGGTTTCAATAAACTTTATAAAGAAACCGGCCGCTGTCCTTATCATCCTAAAATGATGCTTAAGGTAATTATCTACGCCTACATGAATAATATCTATTCGTGCCGTAAAATAGAGAAGCTTCTCTTGCGTGACATTCATTATATCTGGCTTGCCGGTAATGAGCATCCGGATTTTATCACCATCAATCGTTTTCGTAACCGTGTAAAGGAGGAGATAAATAATGTATTCACCCAGTTAGTTCTTGTCCTTGCCGACAAAGGTTTCATCAGTCTTGAGGTGGAGTATATCGACGGCACTAAGATTGAATCCAAAGCCAACAAATATACTTTTGTCTGGCGCAAGAGTGTTGAAAAGCACCGCACGAAGTTGCTGGACAAGATTCGTATGCTTCTGGAACAGGTGGACGAAGCCATTACACAAGAGAACTCCGTAAAAGACACACCCGCCCAATTCACTCCCGCCATGCTCTCTGACATAGTGGATGAACTTAAAGAAGTCCTGGAACACCAGCCTGCGACAAAGGATAAGGAACAAAAGAAAGCCCTGCGCGAAAAGAAGAAACAGCTCAAGGAACTTGAAGGGTATCGTGAAAAGCTGATGGAATACGACAATCATCTTGACACTCTTGGAGAACGTAATTCCTATT
>OHQG01000401.1_pt1 | contig 23632 bp, 10 predicted proteins | sample 1577871 | NCBI WGS metagenome assembly OHQG01 (sample SAMEA3879604, study PRJEB24766) | human gut metagenome | biome: human-associated habitat; feature: feces | place: USA | collected 1985/1987
TATGTATGATGTACTAAGGGCAGACCGCTGTATCTCTTCCAATTCTCTTGAGGCAAGAGTTCCGTTCGGAGATCTGGATTTTGTGACTTACGTTATGGCAGTCGATCCGGAACTGAAAATGAATCATTACGGAAAAGGGAAATATCTTCTCCGTCATGCATTTCAGGAGGATTCGTACCTTCCGCAAGAAATCCTGTGGAGAGAAAAAGCAGCGTTTTCAGACGCAGTAGGTCATTCCATGGTGGATTATCTGAAAGAATACGCAGAATCCGTTTACACAGATCAGGAGATGGAAACATTATCAGAAAAGTATACCTATGCACGTCCGTTTACGAAAGAATCTTTGTTGTACAGGGAAATCTTTGAAAAATATTATCCGGGGCAGGCGGAAATGATCGCCGGATTCTGGATGCCGAACAAAGAGTGGGAGGGGTGTGACGTCAATGACCCTTCAGCCAGAGTGCTTTCAAACTATGGAGAAAGCGGAAAATAATAGAAAGAGGAATGACAATTTATGACAAAGTATATTTTTGTGACCGGAGGCGTGGTATCCGGGCTTGGAAAAGGAATTACGGCAGCCTCCCTTGGGCGGCTTTTAAAAGCCAGAGGTTATAAGGTGGCCGCTCAGAAGTTAGATCCTTATATTAATGTAGATCCGGGAACTATGAGCCCGTATCAGCATGGAGAGGTGTTTGTCACGGAAGACGGCGCGGAGACAGATCTGGATCTGGGACATTATGAGAGATTTATTGATGAAAACCTGAATAAATATTCCAATCTGACGACAGGAAAAGTCTATTGGAATGTGTTGAATAAGGAAAGAAGGGGAGAATATCTGGGCTCTACTGTTCAGGTGATCCCGCATATCACCAATGAAATCAAAGAATTTGTCTATCGCGTAGGGAAACAGACGGATGCAGACGTGGTAATTACGGAAATCGGAGGAACAATAGGAGATATTGAATCCCAGCCTTTTTTAGAAGCAGTCCGCCAGATTTCTCTGGAAGTGGGACGGGAAAACAGCCTGTTTATTCATGTGACACTCGTCCCTTATTTAAGCGGCTCGGACGAACACAAATCAAAGCCTACGCAGCACTCTGTACGGGAACTGCAGGGAATGGGAATCCACCCGAATCTCATTGTACTTCGGTGCGATAAACCTTTGGAGGAATCTATTTTTCAGAAGATTTCTCTTTTCTGCAATGTGAAGCCGGACTGCGTGATCGAAAACCGCACGCTGTCAAATTTATATGAAGCGCCCCTTATGCTGGAGCAGTCCGGCTTTTCTTCTGTAGTTTGCAGAGAGCTTCATTTAGAGGCAAAGGAAGCCCGGCTTGAAGACTGGAAAAAAATGGTGGAACAGATAAAAAATCGTACCCGGGAAGTACATATCGGACTGGTCGGGAAATATGTAAAGCTTCATGACGCCTATCTGTCCGTAGTGGAAGCTTTAAATCATGCAGGCTATGCGCAGAATGCTTATATCCGTATTCATTGGATCGATTCAGAGAATATTACGAAAGAAAACGTAGCTCAGATTTTCCGGGGAATACACGGGATCATCGTTCCCGGCGGTTTTGGAAACAGAGGAATTGAAGGAATGATCACTGCAGCTGAATATGCCAGAAAGAATCGGATTCCTTATTTCGGGATCTGTCTTGGCATGCAGATTGCCGTCATTGAATATGCCAGGAATGAGGCTGGACTTCCGGAAGCACATTCCGGGGAATTTGATGAGCAGTGCAGGGACAAGGTTATTGATTTTATGCCGGGACAAAGTGATGATATTGATAAGGGAGGCACACTCCGACTTGGAAATTACCCTTGTGTGATTCAGCCGGGAACACAAATGGAGCATTGCTATCAGCGCTCGGTCATTCAAGAGCGCCATCGTCACCGCTAGGAATTAAATAATCAGTACCGCGAACTGCTTACCGATGCAGGTCTGGTGATCAGCGGAACTTCCCCTGATGGCCGTTTGGCAGAAACCATCGAGCTTGCGGATCATCCGTTTTATATCGGAGTGCAGTTTCATCCGGAATTTACAAGCCGCCCCAACCGGCCGCATCCGCTGTTTCAAGGATTTATTTCAGCGGCTTTCCATGAAAATACGAAACAAGAGGAGTGAACAGATATGGCGATTCATGAAGAATGCGGCGTGTTCGGAATTTTAAGCAGAAAAAGAGAACGTCTTGGGAAACTGGTTTATTATGGACTCTATGCACTTCAGCACAGAGGGCAGGAAAGCTGCGGCATTGTTGTAAATGACGATGGCGTCTTTTCGTCGTATAAGGATTTGGGGCTTGTAAGCGAAGTATTTTCTGAGGATACTCTGGCACATCTTTCGGAAGGAAATATGGCCGTGGGACATGTGCGGTACGGAACGACAGGAAGAAATAATCGAAAGAATTGTCAGCCTATAGAGGTGAACCATCAGAAAGGGAAAATGGCGCTGGCACATAATGGAAATTTAAGCAATGCGTTAGAGCTTCGTGATAAATTGGAATTATCAGGAGCAATTTTCCATACAACCAGCGATACAGAAACGATTGCGTATATGATTACAAGAGAAAGGCTTACTGCGCCTAGTATCGAGGAGGCGGTAAGCCGCGCCATGACTTCTTTGGAAGGAGCATATTCTCTTATATTAATGTCTTCTGCTAAAATGATCGCAGTGAGAGATCCGTATGGATTCCGTCCCCTTTGTTACGGGAAAATGCCGGACGGCTCCTATGTGATTGCCTCGGAAAGCTGCGCCCTGACATCTGTAGGCGCGGAACTGATCAGGGATCTTCTTCCGGGAGAGATCCTGGTATTTAGCGAAGAAGGCGTCGAGTCGCGCCGGGAACACTGCGGCACGCAGAAACAGAAGACCTGTATATTTGAATATATTTATTTTGCAAGACCGGACTCTGTCATTGATAAGATCTCTGTATCAGCAGCAAGAATTCAGGCTGGGAAACTATTAGCACAGACAAAACCGGTCAAGGCGGATATTGTAATCGGCGTTCCGGACAGCGGTCTGGACGCGGCGCTTGGATTTTCTGAAGTTTCAGGAATTCCTTATGGAATCGGACTTGTCAAGAACAAATACATTGGAAGAACTTTTATATCTCCCGGTCAAAAAGAACGGATCGATCTGGTGCGGATGAAGTTGAGTCCGATCCCATCGGTTATTCAGGGAAAACGAGTAGTTTTAATTGATGATTCCATTGTAAGAGGAACTACAAGCAGACAGCTTGTAAGTCTTTTAAGAGAGGCAGGCGCAAAAGAGATCCATCTAAGAATCTCTGCACCTCCGTTTCTGCATCCGTGTTATTATGGTACAGACATCGATTCGGAAGAAAATCTTATTGCATCCCACCATGGAGAAAAAGAGGTCGCCACGCTCATCGGGGCGGATTCACTTGGCTATCTTCCGTTGGAATGCCTTCATGAACTGACAGGAACGCATTCATATTGTGACGCTTGTTTTAGCGGGAAATACGCGACTGAAATTCCCACAGATGTCCGAAAGGACCGATTTGAACAAAAATTATCCGAGAGGTGAAACAAATGGAAAAATGGAATAAGAAGCTTCTTCTGGAAGACGGAAGTCAATTTTATGGCTATGGGTTTGGCAGTCAGGAAGAGAAAATAACGGAAATAGTATTTAATACGGCGCCGGTTGGGTATCAGGAGATCCTTTCTGATCCATCCTACACATATCAGACCGTTGTTATGGCATATCCGTTGATCGGAAATTACGGGATTGCAAAAGAAGACTTTGAGACAAAACAACCTTCCATCGGCGGGCTTGCCGTGAGAGATTATAATGATATTCCTTCCAATTTCCGCAGCGCCGCCACGCTGGACGAGGTGATGAAACAGTATCATATTCCCGGTATTTACGGCATTGATACGAGAAAACTGGTAAGAAAGATCCGGGATTTCGGAAGTTGTAAGGCGCTGCTTACAGATGCGCAGACATCGCCGGAAGAAGGATTGAAAAAACTGGCAGGATTTGAGATTCCGAAAGATGCCGTAGAAAAGGTCAGTTCTAAAGAAATAAGATACTGTGCCGCCAAACAGGAAAATTATCTTGTGGCGGCCATTGATTGCGGAATAAAAGAAAATATTATACGAAGTTTAAATGCAAGAGGCTGCAGCGTCATGGTATATCCATGGAACACTTCTTATGAAGAAATTCAAAAACAAAACCCGGACGGCGTCTTTTTGTCTAATGGACCGGGCAATCCGAAGGATGTAAAGCCGGTTCTGGAACTGGTACGGAAAATAAGAGGGAACTTTCCATTATTTGGAATATGCCTTGGACATCAGATGATCGGGCTTGCCTATGGCGCGGGGACTTATAAGTTGAAATTCGGACACCGGGGAGGAAACCATCCGGTAAAAAACTTAAAAACCGGGAAAATAGAAATCACGTCCCAGAATCATTCTTATGCTGTAGATTATGCCAGTCTGAAAAATACCGATCTGGAGATGACCCATATCAATCTGCTGGATCATACAGTAGAAGGAATTGCCTGCAGAAAAGATCATGTTTTCAGCGTCCAGTATCATCCGGAAAGCGCTCCCGGACCTCAGGACAGCGGGTATTTGTTTGATCAATTTATACAGATGATGGAGGAAAACAAACATGGCAAAGCGAACTGATATAAAGAAAATACTGGTTATTGGTTCTGGTCCTATTGTAATCGGACAGGCAGCGGAATTTGATTATGCGGGAACACAGGCATGTCTTGCGCTGAAAGAAGAGGGGTATGAAGTAATCCTGTGCAATTCCAATCCGGCGACTATAATGACAGACCCTGCCATTGCAGATAAAGTTTATATGGAGCCTCTTACATTGGAATATATGGCAAAAATCGTCCGCCATGAGCGTCCGGACGCCATAGTACCCGGAATCGGAGGGCAGACAGGACTGAATCTTGCAATGCAGCTCGAGAAAAAAGGAGTTTTGAAAGAATGTCAGACAGAACTGCTTGGAACTGGAAGTGAAAGCATCCGGCAGGCAGAAGACAGAGAACTGTTTAAAGAATTGTGCGAAAAATTAGGAGAACCGGTACTGCCGTCCCTTGTCGCCAATACAGCAGAAGAAGCCCTTCAGGCGGCAAAGACCATCGGTTATCCGGTAGTTCTGCGTCCGGCTTTTACTCTGGGCGGAACCGGGGGAGGGTTTGCAGACGATGAACAGGAATTTCTGGGGCTTATTCATAATGCGCTTGCCTTGTCGCCGGTTCATCAGGTATTGGTTGAAAAAAGCATTAAAGGTTTTAAAGAAATTGAATATGAAGTCATTCGTGATTCTAATGATACGGCAATTACGGTGTGCAACATGGAAAATCTGGATCCGGTAGGAATCCATACAGGAGATTCGATCGTAGTCTGCCCATCCCAAACCTTGACGAATAAGGAATACCAGATGCTGCGAGACAGTGCGCTAAGGCTGATCCGGGCTCTTAGGGTGGAAGGGGGATGCAATGTACAGTTCGCACTGGATCCTCATTCTTTCCGGTACTACGTTATCGAAGTGAACCCACGTGTTTCCCGTTCTTCTGCACTGGCGTCAAAAGCAAGCGGATATCCCATTGCCAGAGTGTCTGCAAAAATCAGCGTAGGTATGACTCTGGACGAGATCCCCCTTGTAAACACCCCTGCTTCCTTTGAGCCTGCCTTAGATTATGTAGTAACGAAAATGCCTCGTTTTCCGTTTGATAAGTTTGCAGATGCCAATCAAAAGTTAGGCACGCAGATGAAAGCGACCGGAGAGGTGATGAGCATTGGACGAACATTTGAAGAAAGTCTGTTAAAGGCGATCCGTTCCCTGGAAACGGGAGTATTTCATCTATATATGGAGAAATTCGATGAAAAGACAAGGGAAGAGCTTCTTTCCTATATAAAAGCAGGAACGGACGACAGGATCTTTGCCGTTGCACAATTATTAAGACTTGGCTGCAATGTTCAGCAAATTGCTTTTGAAACAAAGATTGACGGCTTTTTCCTGGAAAAAATGAAGAAAATCATAGAAATGGAAAATATGTTAAAAGCAAATCCATGGAACAGGGACGTCCTGCATGAGGCAAAAAGAGGAGGATTTTCCGATCGCGCTGTGGCATGGCTCTGGAATACAGACGAAGATACTGTCTTTCGCATTAGAAAAGAAATGCATCTGTTCCCGGTTTATAAAATGATCGACACCTGCGCTTCTGAATTTGACAGTTATGTCCCTTATTTTTATTCTACTTACGAAGAAGAAAACGAATCGATAGCAGAGGACAGAAAAAAAATTCTGGTGCTTGGATCAGGTCCTATCCGAATCGGTCAGGGCGTAGAGTTTGATTATTCGACAGTTCATGCCGTAAAAACAATACGCAATGCCGGATATGAGGCCATTGTGATCAACAATAATCCGGAAACAGTTTCTACGGATTATACGACTTCCGATAAGCTGTATTTTGAACCTCTCTGTGTCGAAGACGTGATGAACGTAATTGAACTGGAGCGGCCGGATGGCGTAATCGCCTCGCTGGGAGGGCAGACTGCCGTGAATCTGGCAGAGCCTCTGGAATCCAGAGGCGTAACGATCATCGGAACAGACTGCGAGGCGATCGAAAAGGCAGAGAACAGGGAGTCCTTTGAGAAGCTTTTGGCCGCGCTTTCTATTCCGCAGCCCAAAGGTCAGGCTGTAACGAATATTGAAGATGGTGTAAAGGCGGCAGCTGCAATAGGCTATCCTGTGCTGGTACGTCCGAGCTTTGTATTAGGCGGAAGAGCCATGCAGATCGTGGCAAAAGAAGAACAACTGCGGCAATATCTGAAAACGGCGGTGGAGATCAATGAAGAAAAACCGGTATTAGTGGATCATTATATCAGAGGAAAAGAAGTGGAGATCGACGGAATCTGCGACGGTCAGGATGTATTTGTGCCCGGCATCATGGAACTGGTGGAGAGAACCGGCGTACATTCCGGCGATTCCATCAGTGTGTATCCGAGTTACAGCATTTCAGACCATGTAAAAGAAGTGATTCTGGATTATACAAGAAGATTAGGTCTTGGAATCGGAATCAGAGGATTGTTTAATATTCAGTTTATTGTGGATCAGGAGGAAAACGTGTATATTATAGAAGTAAATCCACGCTCATCCAGAACCGTTCCGTTTTTATCAAAAGCCACAGGTTATTCTCTGGCGGATATTGCGACAAGAGTGATTCTTGGCATCAGCCTGAAAGAGCAGGGCATCGACACATGTTATCCGGAAGAAAAGAGTTTCTGGTATGTAAAAGCGCCCGCGTTTTCTTTTGCTAAGTTAAATGGAATGGATGCGTATCTGTCCCCTGAGATGAAATCAACAGGAGAAGCCATAGGATACGATCGAAAATTTCCTCGAGCCATGTATAAAGCCTTAATCGCTTCCGGTGTGAAAATGCAGAACTACGGAACGGTCATGGTAACTCTGGCTGATGAAGATAAAGAAGAGGCGCTGCCTCTTATTCGACGGTTTTATGAAATGGGATTCAATATAGAGGCAACAGTCGGAACCGGAGAGTTTCTGAAAGCGCATGGGATTCGCACTCGTATCCGCAGAAAGCTTAGTGAAAACAGCACCGAAATTCTGGAAGCGATAAGATCCGGCTATGTAAGCTATGTCATTAACACAAGAGCCATTTTATCCGGCGTTCATTATGAAGACGGACTGGCGATCAGAAGGACAGCCATCGAAAACAACGTAACGATGTTTACCTCTTTGGATACCGTAAAGGTACTTCTGGACGTGCTGGAAGAAATTACCATAGGTGTTTCGCCTCTTTACGCATAAAAACAAAAAAAGGAGAACTGCAGAATGATACCAAATATGAATTATCAAAATTTAAAAGAATCTTATTTGTTTTATAATATCGCCCAGAAAACAAAAGCTTATCTGGAAGCACATCCGGGAGCGCATCTCTATAGAATGGGAATTGGCGACGTTTCTCTGCCGCTTTGCGATGCCGTTATCCAAAAACTTCATGAGGCAGTAGAAGATCAGGCTCATAAAACAACCTTTCATGGATATATGCCGGAATGCGGAGATACGGAACTTCGGACAACCATTGCGGCATACTATCAAAAAAGAGGAGTAAAATTAAGCCATGAGGAAGTCTTTGTCTCCAGCGGGGCAAGTGATGAGCTGGGAGATATTTTGGATTTGTTCGGAAAAGAAAAGACAGTGCTGATCATGGAACCGGCTTATCCTGCTTATGTGGATGCGAACGTGATTGCCGGAAACACGATTATCCATATTCCGGCGGGAGAAGAGAACGGATTTGTTCCTGTGCCGGATCCGGACATTGCGGCAGACGTGATCTACATCTGCTCTCCGAATAATCCAACCGGCGCTGTATTTGACCGGGAGGCATTACAGGCATGGGTGGATTATGCCAACAAAATGAATGCCATCATCCTGTTTGATGCCGCATATGAGGCATTTATTGAAGAAGATGACATCCCCCACAGTATTTTTGAAATCCCGGAAGCGAGAACCTGTGCCATTGAAATTTGCTCTTTGTCTAAGACCGCGGGCTTTACAGGAACACGCTGCGGATATACAGTCATTCCAAAAGAACTGTTTCGCGGCGGAATGAGTCTGAACCAGATGTGGGTAAGAAACCGGACGACGAAAACAAACGGTGTATCTTATCTTATCCAAAAAGGAGCTTCGGCTGTATTTACGGAAGAAGGACAGCGGCAGATTCGGGAGGGGATTCAAATCTATAAAAAGAATGGAAGATGTCTGACGGAAGTACTGGATCGGCTCGGCATCTGGTACTGCGGAGGGAAAAACGCTCCTTATATTTGGATGAAATGCCCGAATGGAATGGGAAGCTGGGAGTTTTTTGATTACCTGCTTAATGAAATCCAGGTAGTGGGAACGCCCGGAGAAGGGTTTGGAGCGTGCGGCGAGGGATATTTCCGTTTCTCTACTTTCGGGTCGCCGGAAGATACGAAAGAGGCGGCTGGAAGGCTGGAACTGCTTCTTCAGTGGAGTCGTTGAAAACAGGAGCTTTTGACAGCGTTTCGATTCGCGAATTTGAGATCCGTGATAAAGAAGAGACAACTCCGGAAAAACCGCAAGACCCGGAAGAAAACGTGGCTCTGAAAAAAACGGCAGCAGCAGATTCTACAGAAGATAATAGTTTGATCGCGGCGAAAGCGTTTGACGGCAACACAAAAGATCGAAGCTCAAGATGGAGTAGCGCGGTAGCGGACGCCCCGCACTGGATTTATGTCGATCTCGGAAAAGAAATGGATGTAAAAACAGTCTGTATTTTCTGGGAAACAAGAAAAGCGACGGACTATAAGATCCAGATCGCAAACACGGCAGAAGCGCCGGCGGAATCCGATTGGAAAGATGTGAAGCACGTACAGGATCGTCCGAAGGCATTGAAAGATGCAATCGTGTTGGATAAAGTTGAGAAAGCAAGATATGTGCGCTTGTACATCAATTCATTTACAAAGAATGATCCTGATAATGAAGGGGCAAGCTGGAATTCGATCTCGATTTATGAAATGGAAGTATACGGCGGCGAGCCTAAGGTAGATATCGAGGAAGGAATCTCGGTTGATACTCCGAAAAAGGGTGATAAGAAGCTGACAGTCCATATTCCGGAAGAAACAAAAACGGAAAAGGTAACATATAACGGAACGGATTATGAACAGGTTGTAGATGCGGATTTGAATCTTTATCAGCCGGTTGTAGATACGACAGTGAAAGTTTCCTTTAAAATCGAGAATAAAGAAAACGGCTCTTATCGTTTCAAGGAAATTCCGGTAACAGTTCCGGGAGAATATGAAACGAAAGAAGGAGATAACGCAGCGCCGGACGTTTTGCCGGAAATCAGAGAATGGAAGGGAAATGCCGGAACGTTTGCTCCGAATGCGGGAAGCCGTATTGTCATTAAAGATGCAGAACTTCAGGAAATGGCAGATGCATTTGCAAAAGATTATGAGGCAATTATGGGACAGACGCTCCCTGTAGTAACTGCAGATTCGGCGAATGCAGGCGACTTTTTCTTTGCGCTGACAAAAGAAGGAAAGGGACTGCAGGAGGAAGGCTACCTTATGACGGTAGATGAAAAGACTGCGGTAGAAGCGGAGACAACAACAGGAGCATTCTGGGCAACAAGAACGATTTTACAGAGCCTGAAAGCGAACGGAAATATTCCGCAGGGTGTTGCAAGAGACTACCCGCTTTATAAAGTGCGCGGATTCATTTTGGATGTCGGACGTAAGACGTTTACAATGGACTGGCTGGAAGATACGGTAAAACAGATGTCATGGTATAAGATGAACGACTTCCAGATCCATCTGAACGATAACCTGATCCCGCTGGAGCACTATTCCCAGATCGGAGAAGATCCGATGCAGGCATATTCTGCATTCCGTCTGGAATCTGATATTAAAGAAGGCGGAAAAGACGGTCTGTATAAGGCGGATCTGACGAGTAAAGACGTATTCTATACAAAAGACGAGTTCCGAAACCTGATTCAGGAATCAAGGGTATACGGAGTGGATATTGTACCGGAGATCGATACGCCGGCACATTCTCTTGCTTTGACAAAGGTAAGACCGGATCTGCGTCACGGTACATACGGAAGAGACAACGATCATCTTGCGCTGAAAGAAAAATATGATGAAAGTCTGGAATTCGTACAGAGTATTTTCAATGAATATATGGGAAAAGATCTGTCCGATCCGGTATTCGATAAAGATACGGTCGTACATGTCGGCGCGGATGAATATACGGCGGCGCCGGAAGCATACAGAAAGTTTGCGGACGACATGCTTAAGTATGTGCAGGACAGCGGACGTACGCCGCGTATCTGGGGAAGTCTTTCCACGATCAAGGGAGAAACTTCGGTGCGCAGCGAAGGCGTGCAGATGAACCTGTGGAACTTTGGCTGGGCAAATATGGACAAGATGTACGAGCAGGGTTACGATTTGATCAACTGCAACGACGGAAATTACTACATTGTTCCGAATGCCGGCTATTACTATGATTATCTGAATGAAGATACATTATATAATCTGGCAATCAACTCTATCGGCGGAGTGACAATTCCGGCAGGAGATAAACAGATGATCGGCGGCGCTATTGCGGTATGGAACGACATGACAGACTATCTGGAAAACGGTGTCAGCGAATATGACGTATATGATCGTATCGACAATGAGATCGCATTGTTTGGCGCAAAGCTGTGGGGAAAAGGAAATAAAGACTTAAGCGCGGCAAAAGAAGATTATGCGGCGCTTGGAACAGCTCCGCGGACAAACTTTACATACGAGACAGAGAAAAACGAAGAAGGCGCGGCAGTTCATTATCCGATGGATAATATGAAAGATGCTTCCGGCAGCGGACAGGATCTTAAAGAAGGAAAGAATGCCGCTATCGAAAGCGTAGACGGAAGAAACGCGCTGAAGCTCGAAGGCAAAGAAAGCTATGTAAGTACAGATCTTGCGACGGCAGGACTTGGAAATGATTTGCGCGTAAAAGTAAAGAGGACAACAGACGGCGACGAAGAACAGATTCTCTTTGAAAGCAGCTACGGAACGATCAAAGCAGTTCAAAAAGAAACCGGAAAGGTTGGTTTCACAAGAGAAAATCATGATTATTCCTTTAACTATAAACTGCCTGTCAATGAATGGGTAGAACTGGAATTTAAAAATGAGCAGAATAAGACATATCTCTATGTCAACGGAGAGTTAAGAGACGTACTTGGAGACGATGAACGGGTAGAGGGAAGACCGCTGCTTGCGACAACGATGTTCCCGATCGAAAGAATCGGAAGTACTAAGAATGCGTTCACAGGTTACGTGGACGACGTCCGCCTTGGAACGAATGCTGATTTTGCGTCTACAATGCCGCTTGATTACGCAGTGCTTACTGCAAATCAGGTAATCGGAAAAACGGAAAATGCACAACTTGCCCAGCTTGTAAAAGAGGCAGAGGCGATATTTGCAGCTTATAATCCTGACGCGTCGGCAATCAATGACTTGGCGGCAGAGATAAAAGCAGTTTTAGACGACAGCGATTACAAAGAAGCGGACTACAGCAGAATTGAAACGCTCAAGAAGACAATCCCGTCGGATCTTTCTCCGTTTACAGAAGAATCGGCGGCATGGCTTGAGTACGTGCTTTCGCAGATTCGTACCGGACTGCCGGAAGAAATGCAGAGTACGGTAGACGGTTATGAGAAAATGCTGGCAGATGCTCTGGCAGGTCTGACACTGGTTGAAGAAAGAAATGTCAACTATGTAGATAATGCAAAACTTACGGCGACAGCATCCTCGCATCAGGATAACGGATCTGCGCCGGATAAAGCGCTGGATGGAGACACAAACACAATCTGGCATTCAAAGTGGGATATCACAACTATGCCCCATTGGATCGATCTTGAAATGGAAGAACCAATGGCGGTTGACGGACTTACTTATGTGCCGCGTCAGACAGGAACAAACGGAAATGTGACTAAGTATGAGATTCAGATCAGCAATGACGGAACAAATTATACGAAGCATGCAGAAGGCACATTGAAAAATAATGCGGATACAAAAGTAATTGATTTTAACAAAGTTACTACGAAACATGTGCGTCTGGTTTATCTGGAGGCGGCAAATAACAATGGCGCTGCGGCAGAATTAAAACTGCATCAGGCCGACGTTCCGGCAGATATTGAAGGTTTGACTGCTGTGATCACCGAGGCAAAAGCAATCAAGAATGAAGGATTTACAAAAGAATCATGGGATGCGCTTCAGAACAAGATTGCAGAGGCAGAAGAATTGGCGTCTGCGGAAAATGCAGATGCGAATGATGTGGAAATCATGAAGAGAGAATTATCAAAAGCAATGACATCTCTCATTTTAGAGGACAAGGTAACTTCAGATCCAGAACCGGGCAAAGTGGATAAGAGCAAACTGCAGGAGCTTTATAATAAATATAAAGGTATCAAAGCAGACGGGTATACAGCAGAAAGTTGGACGGCATTTGCTGAAGCACGTACAGAGGCGGAAACGGTTCTTGCAAATGAAAAAGCAACACAGGAAAAAGTGGATAAAGCGGCGGAGAATCTTGAAAAAGCGTTTAAATCACTCAAGAAAGAGGAAACGAAGCCGGATCCAGACCCGACACCGGATCCAGACCCGGGCGCTGCAGATGTAAGCGGACTGAAGAATCTTTATGAAGCGTATAAAGACATTAAATCGGACGGGTACACAGCAGAAAGCTGGGCGGCATTTGATAAAGCCCGTGCAGAAGCAGAAAAGATCCTTGCAAATCCGAATGCGACACAAGATGATGTGAATGCGGCGAAAGCGGCTCTGGAAGCAGCTTATAAAGGTCTTGTTCCTAAGACGCAGCCGAATCCGACACCGGGCGGAAACGGCGGAAACGTTGGCAGCACAGCGGTTGTCACAGGAGACAGCGCAAATATCGCAGGATATCTGACAGTTCTTCTGGCAGCAGGTGGAATCGCTGTAGTAACATTCTTTAGAAGAAAAAGAGTGAAATAAAAAACATCTGATTCGTAAGATGCTGTATGAAATACAAAAGGCGGTGCGTGTAAAGCATCGCCTTTTGTGTATGAGTAATCCCATATCAGATCTTCCGATATCGAAATAGTAGTTCGTACAATCGAAATAAGATACAGACATCTCCCAGATACAGATTTTGTAATGGTGAATTAATGACAGGAATTCTGTCATTGAAAAAAGATAAAATATTTGTGCAAAAATAGAAGATGTGTTATTCTTTTATCACAAATTCAGTTTTCTGAGAATGTGGGAAGAAAAAGAACCGGTTTTATTTCGTTGAATTCTAATAATCTTGCGGCAGTCGCTGCAGTGAAAATCAAATTTGTAAAAAAACATGAGAAAAGAAAAAGGGATAAAGGCGCTGAGGAAAGCGCGTATTTTTGATTGCTTCATATAATTATGTTTGCTACAATGAAGGAGGAAATCGGTTGAAAAATAAAAGAATACACAGGAAGTATAAAGACAGGGTTTTCCGTATTATTTTTCGAGATAAAAAGGAACTTCCGGAGCTGTATAACGTGGTTAATGACAGCGCGTATACGAATCCCGATGAACTGACGATCACAACGATTGAAGATGTTGTGTACATGGGAATGAAGAATGACTTGTCCTTTATTATCGGTGATGTGATGAATTTATATGAACATCAAAGTTCATATAGTCCAAATCTGCCGCTGAGAGGATTGTTTTACTTTGCGTCGCTTTATCGGGAACGGATCGAAGATGTGAAACAAAAGCTCTATATGAACGTTCCTTTACATATCCCGTTCCCGCAGTATATTGTTTTTTATAACGGAACGAAACAAGAGCCGGAACGACAGGAACTGAAACTAAGCGACTTGTTTGTTAAGACGGGAAAAGAAGTGCCGCCGGCGCTTGAATGTAAAGCGGTTGTGCTGAATATTAATTTTGGTCACAACAGAGAACTTATGGAAAAGTGTGTGACACTGCGGGAATATTCCCGGTTTGTCGCAATGATCCGTCAGCAGATGTCAGGAGAACTTCCGTTTGAAGAGGCGGTAGAGCGGGCGGTAGACACTTGCATCCGTCAGGGAATTTTGTCTGAAATACTTCGTAAAAATCGGTCGGAGGTAATCGATATGATTTTGACGGAATATAATGAGGAAGAGTTTTCTTTATCGGAAGGTGAAGCGGAACAATATGTGAAAAAAGTGCTTGACAATTTGGATGAGTAGTGATATTTTATAAAAGTAATTGACTGCCGAAGACAGCAGGTGCCGTTAGGCATAAGGTTGAGAACGCCTGCCGAGGAAGATACGAATTCTTTTTAAAAAGAACATTTGTAAACCTCTGTGTCTTCTGTCGCAGAGGTTTTTTGTATAGGCGACGAGCCAAAGTTCGGGGTTGCCCGGGATGTTGGTAATCGCCTGCAATCCCGGGATGTGCCTTTCGGCGCTTCCGATGATTGAAGGTCTCAGGACGCAGTCATTTAAAATCTATAAGGAGGTGCACCTGGACGTGGCAAAAGTTGAATTAAAACAACCGATCGTAGCAGCTATCGCAGAAGACATCAAAGATGCTCAGTCTGTAGTTATCGTTGACTACCGTGGACTTACAGTAGCACAGGATACAGAGCTTCGTAAAAAGCTCAGAGAAGCCGGCGTTACTTACAAAGTATGTAAGAACACAATGATGAAGAGAGCAATTGAAGGAACAGAGTTCGCGGGTCTGGATGAGTATTTAGAAGGACCGAGCGCACTTTGCGTATCTAAGGAAGATGCGACAGCTCCGGCCAGAATTCTTGCAGAGTTTGCTAAGACAGCAGACAAACTTGAGATGAAAGCCGGTGTAATTGAAGGAACTGTATATGATGTAGCCGGATTGAATGAACTGGCTAAGATTCCGTCAAGAGAGGTACTTCTCTCCAAATTGCTCGGAAGCTTGCAGTCACCGATTACAAACTTTGCTCGTGTTATTAAACAGATCGCTGAGAAAGACGGCGAGGCAGCAACAGAGGCTCCGGCCGAAGAAGCGGCAGCAGAGGAGTAAAATACAGATGTGCCGGATATGCGGCGCAATGTAAAAAGGAACAAAATCTGAACCGGAGATCAGAAGAAGAGTCCGGCAGAGTAAATTTAAAAATGGAGGATATCAAAAATGGCTAAAATGACAACAGCTGAAATGATCGAAGCGATCAAAGAGTTATCAGTATTAGAGTTAAATGAATTAGTAAAAGCATGTGAAGAAGAGTTTGGTGTATCTGCAGCAGCAGGCGTTGTAGTTGCAGCAGCAGCAGCAGACGGTGGCGCAGCAGCAGAAGAAAAAGATGAGTTTGACGTAGAACTCGTATCTGCAGGAGCTTCCAAAGTTAAAGTTATCAAAGCAGTTCGCGAGATCACAGGTCTTGGACTGAAAGAAGCAAAAGAGCTTGTTGACAACGCTCCGAAGACACTCAAAGAGGGTGTTTCCAAAGCAGAGGCTGAGGAGATCAAAGCTAAACTTGAGGCAGAAGGTGCAGAAGTTAGCATGAAATAATCGGAGTTTCCGATAACTTTATGAACGTCTTTAAGTAAGACGGTCTTAAGAAAATCAACCGCAGAAGATAAAATGCTTCTGCGGTTCTTTTGTCTTTGTTGTGCGTTTACGTTAAACATCGCCGTTTGTCGAAAAGTGACGCATAATATCATATATGAAGAAAAATGTCAAGAAAAAAATGGGAAATGTTATTGACAACGAAAAGAGCTTTGTGTTATAGTTAAAAATGCACTATTATGGAAAGGTATGCCGTATTAGAAGCGTTATTACTATTACAAGGCTCTTTTCATTTACGCGAAGCAACGTGCCAAAATCTCTGTTTATACGGTGTTTTGGCGACTGCCACGATAACGGGAATAATTGAGATGCAAGAGAAGTCCCGTTTGTAAAGATTCAGGTCATTCGATGTTGTCCGACAAAGGAGATGCGGACAACGAAAGAGGAATGATTGAAAAAATGATAGAGGAGTGAAACGTCAATGGAGAAAAACAGAATCCGTCCCATTAAAACCGGAAAAAGTTTCCGCATGAGTTACTCACGGCAGAAAGAAGTATTGGAGATGCCTAACCTCATTGAAGTTCAAAAAGATTCCTATCAATGGTTTCTTGACGAAGGACTCAAAGAGGTGTTCGACGATATTTCCCCGATCGCTGATTACAGCGGACACTTAAGTCTGGAATTCGTAGATTTCACACTTTGCGAGGACGATGTGAAATATACGATCGATGAGTGTAAAGAGCGCGATGCGACTTATGCTGCTCCCTTAAAAGTGAGAGTCCGTCTCCACAATAAAGAGACTGATGAGATTAACGAGCATGAGATTTTTATGGGAGATCTTCCGCTGATGACAAAGACGGGTACATTTGTTATCAACGGTGCAGAGCGTGTTATCGTCAGTCAGCTCGTGCGTTCTCCGGGAATTTATTATGGCATTGCTCATGATAAACTCGGAAAGAAACTGTACTCATCTACAGTGATCCCAAACCGAGGCGCATGGCTTGAATATGAGACAGACTCCAACGACGTTTTTTATGTGCGCGTCGATCGTACAAGAAAAGTTCCGATCACAGTGCTGATCCGTGCACTTGGTATCGGAACGAATGCAGAGATTGTTGATCTTTTCGGTGAAGAGCCGAAGATCCTTGCAAGCTTTACAAAGGACACTGCGGAGAGTTATCAGGAAGGTCTTTTGGAACTGTACAAGAAGATCCGCCCGGGCGAGCCGCTTGCAGTAGACAGCGCGGAAAGTCTGATCAACAGCATGTTCTTTGATCCGAGAAGATATGATCTCGCAAAGGTTGGACGTTATAAATTCAATAAGAAACTGATGCTGAAAAACCGTATTGCAGGCTGCATACTTGCAGAGGATGCGGTGAGTCAGCTTACGGGAGAGATAGTTGCTGAAAAAGGTACGAAGATTACTCGTGAACTTGCAGATAAGATCCAGAACAATGCCGTTCCTTATCTGTGGGTAGAAGGTGAAGATGAAGAGAGAAACATCAAGATCCTTTCTAATATGATGGTAGATTTTCAGGCTGTTACAGATATCGATCCTGAAGAAGTAGGTGTTACGGAGCAGGTATATTATCCGGTTTTGGCGGGAATTATCGAAGAGTCCGCAGGAGACATCGAAGAGATGAAAGCGTTGATCAAACGTGACATTCACGATTTGATCCCGAAGCATATTACAAAAGAGGACATCCTCGCGTCCATCAACTATAATATGCATCTTGAATATGGCATGGGAACGGATGATGACATTGACCATTTGGGTAACCGCCGTATCCGCGCAGTAGGAGAATTGCTCCAGAATCAGTACAGAATCGGTCTTTCAAGATTAGAAAGAGTTGTCCGTGAGCGTATGACGACACAGGATCAGGAAGGAATTTCCCCGCAGTCACTGATCAATATCAAACCGGTGACGGCAGCGGTGAAAGAGTTCTTCGGTTCTTCTCAGTTGTCTCAGTTTATGGATCAGAACAACCCGCTTGGAGAGTTGACACATAAGAGACGTCTTTCCGCACTTGGACCGGGAGGTCTTTCCAGAGATCGCGCCGGATTCGAGGTTCGAGACGTACATTATTCACACTATGGAAGAATGTGTCCGATCGAGACGCCTGAAGGTCCGAACATCGGTCTGATCAACTCTTTGGCAACATATGCGCGAATTAATCAGTATGGATTTGTTGAAGCGCCATATCGTTGGATTGATAAGTCTGATCCGGAAAATCCGGTCGTTACAGAAAAAGTTGTTTATATGACAGCTGACGAAGAAGACAATTATCATGTGGCACAGGCGAATACACCGCTTGATGAAGAAGGCCACTTTATTCATAAAAATGTATCCGGTCGTTACAGAGAGGAAACACAGGAATACGAGAGAAGCAAGTTCGATTACATGGATGTTTCTCCGAAGATGGTATTCTCAGTCGCTACGGCTCTGATTCCGTTCCTTGAAAACGACGATGCCAACCGTGCTCTTATGGGATCGAACATGCAGCGTCAGGCAGTTCCGCTTCTGACGACAGAGGCTCCGGTAGTCGGTACGGGTATGGAAGTAAAAGCTGCCGTTGACTCGGGAGTATGTGTTGTCGCAGAACGGGCGGGAACAGTAGAAAGCTCTACGTCAAAAGAGATCGTTGTCCGCGAAGAAGACGGCAAGAAGACATCTTATAAGCTGACAAAATTCCAGCGAAGCAACCAGAGTAACTGTTACAATCAGCGTCCGATCGTTAATAAAGGCGACGTTGTTGCGGCAGGACAGGTTATTGCAGATGGACCGTCTACATCAGGCGGAGAGATGGCTCTTGGTAAGAACCCGCTCATCGGTTTTATGACATGGGAAGGTTATAACTACGAGGATGCTGTTCTTCTGAGTGAGAGACTTGTACAGGATGATGTTTATACTTCTGTTCATATCGAAGAATATGAGGCAGAGGCAAGAGATACAAAACTCGGACCTGAAGAGATCACGAGAGATATTCCGGGCGTCGGCGATGATGCGTTGAAAGACCTTGATGAGAGAGGAATCATCCGTATCGGTGCGGAAGTGCGCGCCGGAGATATTCTCGTCGGAAAAGTAACTCCGAAAGGAGAGACAGAGCTTACGGCTGAGGAGAGACTTCTCCGTGCGATTTTCGGAGAGAAAGCCCGTGAAGTAAGAGATACATCCTTGAAAGTGCCGCACGGTGAGTATGGTATCGTTGTAGATGCGAAAGTATTTACAAGAGAAAACGGCGACGAGCTTTCACCCGGGGTAAATCAGGCGGTCAGAATTTACATCGCGCAGAAGAGAAAGATATCTGTAGGAGATAAGATGGCCGGACGTCACGGTAACAAGGGTGTCGTTTCCCGTGTGCTTCCGGTAGAGGATATGCCGTTTCTTCCGAACGGGCGCCCGCTGGATATTGTTTTGAATCCGCTTGGTGTGCCGTCTCGTATGAATATCGGACAGGTGCTTGAGATCCACTTGAGTCTTGCGGCGAAAGCTCTTGGATTTAACATTTCTACGCCTGTCTTTGACGGAGCAAACGAGATCGACATTATGGATACTCTTGATCTGGCAAATGATTATGTCAATCTTGAGTGGGAAGAGTTTGAGAAAAAGCATGGACAGGAGCTTCTTCCGGAAGTATTGCAGTACCTGTCTGACAATAGAGAACACAGAAACCTTTGGAAAGGCGTTCCGCTCTCAAGAGACGGTAAAGTGCGTTTGAGAGACGGACGTACAGGTGAGTATTTCGACAGTCCGGTAACAATCGGACACATGCACTACCTGAAACTTCACCATCTTGTAGATGATAAGATCCATGCGCGTTCTACAGGTCCTTACTCCCTCGTTACGCAGCAGCCGCTCGGTGGTAAAGCACAGTTCGGCGGACAGCGTTTCGGAGAGATGGAAGTTTGGGCGCTGGAGGCGTACGGCGCATCTTATACACTGCAGGAGATCCTGACAGTGAAGTCCGACGACGTTGTAGGTCGTGTGAAGACTTACGAGGCGATCATCAAAGGAGAAAATATACCGGAACCGGGTATTCCGGAGTCATTTAAGGTGCTTTTAAAAGAGCTTCAGTCTCTTGCGTTGGATGTGCGTGTCCTGCGTGATGACAATACAGAAGTAGAGATTATGGAGAACGTAGATTACGGCGAGACAGATCTGCGTCACATTATCGAAGGAGACAGAAAGTACCGTGATGAGAATGAATCTTTCGGTGATCACGGATTTAGTGAGAAGGAGTTTGTAGGCGAGGAACTCGAGGATGTTGAACCTGAGGAAGAGCCGGATGATGATGCCCCGGTGGACATTGAGTTTGACGAGTATTCCGATTATGAGGAAGAATAAGAGGAGGATCCAAATATATGCCAAACAATAATGAACAACAATATCAACCGTTAACATTTGACGCGATCAAGATCGGTCTGGCTTCACCGGAAAAGATCATGGAATGGTCAAGAGGTGAGGTTACAAAGCCGGAGACGATCAACTACAGAACATTAAAACCGGAAAAAGACGGACTGTTCTGTGAGAGAATCTTCGGACCGAGCAAAGACTGGGAGTGTCATTGTGGAAAATATAAAAAGATCCGTTACAAAGGTGTTGTTTGTGACCGATGCGGCGTCGAGGTTACAAAGGCAAGTGTGCGTCGTGAGCGTATGGGGCATATCGCCCTTGCCGCTCCGGTGTCTCATATCTGGTATTTCAAGGGAATTCCGAGCCGTATGGGATTGATCCTTGATATCTCTCCGAGAACATTGGAAAGAGTGCTTTACTTTGCTTCATACATTGTTCTCGACAAAGGAGAGACGGATCTTCAGTATAAACAGATTCTCTCTGAGACAGAGTATCAGGAACAGAAAGAGAAGTGGGGCAGCGGCTCATTCCGCGTAGGCATGGGAGCCGAGGCAATCAAAGAACTTCTGGAAAGCATCGATCTTGAAAAAGAATATGCAGAACTTCAGGCAGGGTTGGAAAATGCGACAGGTCAAAAGAGAGCGAGAATCGTGAAACGCCTTGAAGTTGTTGAGGCGTTCCGTGAGTCGGGCAACCGTCCGGAATGGATGATCCTTTCTGCAATTCCGGTTATTCCGCCGGATCTTCGTCCTATGGTACAGCTTGACGGAGGCCGTTTTGCGACAAGTGATTTGAATGATCTGTACAGAAGAATCATTAACAGAAACAATCGTCTGAAAAGACTGCTTGAGCTTGGAGCGCCGGACATTATTGTAAGAAATGAAAAACGTATGCTTCAAGAAGCGGTAGACGCTTTGATCGACAACGGACGCCGTGGACGTCCGGTTACAGGCCCGGGAAACAGAGCACTGAAATCACTTTCAGATATGCTGAAAGGTAAATCCGGACGTTTCCGTCAGAACCTGCTTGGAAAACGTGTCGACTATTCGGGACGTTCTGTTATCGTCGTAGGACCGGAACTTAAGATTTATCAGTGCGGTCTTCCGAAAGAGATGGCAATCGAACTGTTTAAACCGTTTGTTATGAAAGAACTTGTGGCAAACGGAACAGCACATAATATAAAAAATGCAAAGAAAATGGTAGAGAGACTTCAGCCGGAAGTTTGGGATGTTCTTGAGGAAGTGATCAAGGAACATCCGGTTATGCTTAACCGCGCCCCCACGCTTCACAGACTCGGTATCCAGGCATTTGAGCCGATTCTTGTAGAAGGTAAGGCAATCAAGCTCCATCCGCTCGTTTGTACAGCGTACAATGCCGACTTCGACGGTGACCAGATGGCGGTACACGTTCCGCTGTCACAGGAAGCTCAGGCAGAGTGCCGTTTCTTGCTTCTTTCACCGAACAACCTGCTGAAACCGTCCGACGGAGGACCGGTGGCGGTTCCTTCACAGGATATGGTTCTCGGTATTTATTATCTGACGCAGGAAAGACCGGGAGTAAAGGGCGAAGGAATGTTCTTTAAGAGCATGAGCGAAGCAATTCTTGCATATGAGAACGGATATATTACGCTCCACTCGCGAATCAAAGTTCGTGTAACTAGAATGATGCCGGACGGAACTGAGAAGACAGGAACGATCGATGCGACACTCGGACGTCTTTTGTTTAATGAGATTATTCCGCAGGATCTTGGATTCGTAGATCGAGAGGTAGAAGGAAACGAGCTGCTTCTCGAGGTTGATTTCCATGTCGGAAAGAAACAGTTGAAACAGATTCTTGAAAAAGTAATCAATACTCACGGAGCAACACAAACAGCGGAAGTGCTTGACAATGTAAAGGCAATCGGATACAAATTCTCTACAAGAGCGGCTATGACTGTATCAATTTCAGATATGACGGTGCCGCCGCAGAAACCTCAGATGATCGAGGAAGCACAGAATACCGTAGATAAAATCACAAAGAATTACAAACGTGGTCTTATAACAGAAGAAGAGCGTTATAAAGAAGTTGTCGAAACTTGGAAAGCAACCGATGATAAGCTGACAGAGGCTCTGCTGACAGGTCTTGATAAATATAATAACATCTTTATGATGGCTGACTCTGGAGCCCGTGGATCTGATAAGCAGATCAAGCAGCTTGCAGGTATGCGTGGACTTATGGCAGATACGACAGGACGTACGATCGAGTTGCCTATCAAGTCAAACTTCCGTGAAGGTCTTGACGTACTTGAATATTTCATGTCTGCTCATGGTGCTCGTAAAGGTCTGTCAGATACGGCTCTTCGTACAGCCGATTCAGGTTACCTGACGAGACGTCTTGTAGACGTATCTCAGGAATTGATTATCCATGATTCTGATTGTGCAGAAGAAGGAAAAGAGATTCCGGGAATGTATGTATCTGCATTCATGGATGGAAATGAAGAGATTGAGAGCCTTCAGGAGCGTATTACAGGACGCTATTCCTGTGAGGACATCAAAGATAAAGACGGAAATGTACTCGTAAAAGCAAACCACATGATCACACCGCGCCGCGCGGAACGCGTTATGAAAAAAGGCGTGGATGAGAACGGCGAGTCACTGAAGAAAGTGAAGATCCGTACGATCCTTACATGTAAATGTAAGAACGGCGTATGTGCAAAATGTTACGGAGCAAACATGGCGACAGGAGAAGCGGTTCAGGTCGGAGAAGCAGTTGGTATTGTGGCTGCCCAGTCGATCGGTGAGCCGGGAACACAGCTTACAATGCGTACGTTCCATACAGGAGGAGTTGCCGGTGACGATATCACACAGGGTCTTCCGCGTGTCGAGGAGCTTTTCGAGGCGAGAAAGCCGAAAGGTCTTGCGATCATCACGGAATTTGCCGGACGCGCAATGATTTCCGACACGAAGAAGAAACGTGAGATCATCGTTACAAATAGAGAAACAGGCGAATCCAAAGCATATCTGATTCCTTATGGATCACGTATTAAAGTACAGGATGGAGCTGTTCTGGAAGCCGGTGACGAGCTTACAGAAGGTAGCGTGAACCCACATGACCTTCTTAAGATCAAAGGTCTTCGTGCTGCACAGGACTACATGCTTCAGGAAGTACAGAGAGTATACCGTTTGCAGGGTGTAGAAATCAATGATAAGCATATCGAAGTTATCGTTCGTCAGATGC
>OHQG01000410.1_pt1 | contig 23451 bp, 19 predicted proteins | sample 1577871 | NCBI WGS metagenome assembly OHQG01 (sample SAMEA3879604, study PRJEB24766) | human gut metagenome | biome: human-associated habitat; feature: feces | place: USA | collected 1985/1987
CAGCCGGGAAAAGGGGGAAATAACGGCCCGGTTCGGTTCCGGCAGTCATGACGGCGTGGCTGTTCCGGTGTACGCTTTCGGCGCGGGAAGCGGTGCTTTCACCGGCATTTATGAAAATACGGCCATCTTCAGCAAGATCATGGATGCCTTTAAAAAAGGTGCGGGCAAACCCGTGCGTTAGGTACCCTGTCAAGGCTGCGGCCTGTCCATGCGCCGCGCCACCAGCCCGGCCCCGGCGGTAGCCACGCCGCCTATCAGGAACACCGCTTGCGGGCCGCCCGTATTCATCCAGATCACGCCGCCCAGCACTCCGTAAGCGATAGAAGCCACATGATTGATGGCCAGCCCGGTGTAAATGCTTGGCGTAATGTCTTCCGGCTTCTCGCAGATGCGGGCCACGTAGGTGCTCCGGGCCATACCCAGGGCGAACAGCAGGTTGTCCAGGACAAAGCAGGCGGTCACTACCCCCACGGCCCAATGCAGGGGCAGCAGCTCCGGCGCGAAGGCGTATGCCAGACACAGGAGGGACAGCGCCACGCTGTCGAAAATCGTCACCTTCCGTTCCCCGTAGCGCTTGATGCTCCAGCCGATAAGGGGTTGAGTAACCAGTCCGATGACACCGGCCATGAGCAGGGTCTTTCCGATATATCCGGGAGGCTGGCCCAGCGTGCTGACCATCAGCCAGAAACCAAAGGTCAGATAAAGCTGCTTGCGGATGCCGTGCAGAATTTCCAATCCATAATAAACGGCATACCTGCGCTTGAAGACGAAACATTGCCTCCAGCCGCGCCGCTGCGGGAAGACGGGCGTCTTCACCCGGCTCAGGAACAGGAACGCCAGCAGGCACACGCCCCCCGTGACGAAAAAGTCCACGGCAAAAGACTGGTTGAATTTCCACTTGATCCACACGCACAGCGCCCCCAGCAGCGCGGCAGCCGTTCCCAGAGCCTTCATCTGGCCAAGCCGCAGGCTGCGGTTTTCCGGCCTTGCCGTATGAATGACAATGGTATCAATCATGCCCATCAGGATATGCTGGCCCAGGCTCACCGTCAGAATCCATGCGGACAGGGTCCACAGGCTGGTTCCGGCGCCGCAGAAAGCCAGCGCGTACATGCCGCCGAACATCAGCAGGCACGCCACCCCGGCCACGCGGACCTCATTAAACATGAAAAGCAGGCTGACCACAAAAAGAGACAGGATGCCGGGCAATTCCCGGGGGAATTCAATCAGCCCGCGCATCTCCACGTCAAGATGCTGGGCATCACGCAGAAAATTGCTGAAAACGAGATCATACACACCGCTTCCGAACTGGCCCAGAAAAAGCGCCAGCAGCACAAATACCATCGTCTTCCTGATGCGGGGGGAAGCGGCTCCATTCATAGCGCGGGAATACTCTCACAGGCGCCCGGACGGAACAACCGCTATTTTCATGTGCCGGTTTTCTCTGCATTTGCAAAAATAACCTCGAAACGGAATTTTCCCGGAAAATGCCGCGTATTTACGTACGCTATGATTTCCAAGTGTACCTTTTCCGCCACGGTTTTCAGCCTGTTTTCCCTTTGCTGGGGCGCCCCATCCGCTCCGGTTCTCGAAGCGCCCCATATCATTCCCCTGCCCGCCGCCATGCGCGTCCAAACCGGAGAAAGCGGGTTTTCCCTGAAAAACGGCGTCAGGCTCCCGGAAAAAAATCCTCTTTCCAGGCAGGCGGAACGGATTTTCCGCGACAACGGGATCAACACGGCCCTGGTTAAAAACAACGCGGACATCATCTTTACGGAAGACGCTTCCCTGGGCAGGGAAGGCTACCGCCTTGCCGTAACGCCGGATTCCATCTCCATTGCCTCCGGTTCCGTGAACGGAGCCCTGTATGCCCTTCAATCCCTCGTTCAAAGCATCGCTGCCGACAAAAACGGAGCTCCGGCCCTGCCCCGGATGGACGTAAAAGACCAGCCCCGCTTTTCATGGCGGGGCCTGATGGTAGACAGCTGCCGCCACATGATGCCCGTGCGGGACATCAAAAAAGTGCTGGACCTGATGGAACGGTACAAATTCAACACCCTGCACTGGCATCTGACGGACGACCAGGGGTGGCGCCTCCCAATCGCCAAGTACCCCAGGCTGACAACCGTGGGAGGCGCCCGGGCTCAATCCCCCGTCATCGGCAACCGCAATAAGGGAGACGGCATCCCCTACTCCGGCCATTACACCGCGGATGAAATCCGGGATGTGGTGCGGTACGCCAGAGACCGGGGCATTACCGTCATTCCGGAAGTGGAAATGCCGGGCCATGCCTCCGCAGCCATCGCCGCCTATCCGGAACTTGGGAATACGGACATCCCGGGCTATGCGCCCAGGGTGCAGGAAACCTGGGGCGTGCACTCCTATACCTTCTCCCCCACGGAAAAAACCTTCCGTTTTCTGGAAGACGTCATTGATGAAATATGCGCCCTGTTCCCGGACAGCCCCTACATCCACATCGGAGGGGATGAAGCGCCCAAGAACCAGTGGAAACAGTCCCCCACGGCCCAGCGGGTCATGAAGGACAACGGCCTGGCCAATGAACACGAGCTCCAGAGCTACTTCATCCGCCGCGTGGAAAAAATGATCAATAACCGCGGAAAAAGGCTCATTGGCTGGGATGAAATCCAGGAAGGGGGCCTTTCCCCCACCGCTACCATGATGGTTTGGCGCAGCCAAATGCCGCACATCGCCGCACAAACCCTGGCACGGGGCAACGATATTGTGATGACGCCCAACAGCCACCTGTACTTTGACTATGACCAGGGACCCGGAAAACCCGCTGCCCCCGAATACGAGACGATTAACAACAATCAGCTGACCTGGCAGCATGTTTACGGACTGGAACCGGTGCCTCAGGGAACGCCCCGGGAACGGGAAAAGCAGGTGCTGGGCTGCCAGGCGAACATCTGGACGGAATATATCCCGAACCTGCCGAAATGGGAATACCATGTCTTCCCCCGCGCCCTGGCGCTGGCGGAAGTTGCCTGGACCCCGCAGGAGCTAAAAAATGAGAAAGATTTCCGTAAACGCCTCGACCGCCAGCTTCCCTTCCTGGACGCCCGTGGCGTCAATTACAAAAGACCGGACAATGGAGCCCCCGCACAGCCGGAGGCCGTCATTACGCGGGAACGCCGTTAAGCACGGCAGACGGGTTCCTGCGGCGCCTCCTTCCGGAGGCCGCATTATGGGCTAGCCAACCTTCATGAAAACCATTACATTGACGGCATTATGAATTTGGAACTGCTTCGTCAGGTTTGCGTGACTCCGGGCGCTCCGGGGTTTGAAGACAAAATCCGCGATTTCATCATCCAGGAAGTGGCCCCGCTGGTGGACGCCGTGCGCGTGGACAACATGGGCAGCGTGATTGCCATCGTGGAAGGCAAAAACACGGAAAAAACCATGATGGCCGCCGCCCACATGGATGAAATCGGGTTCATGGTCCGTCACATCGACGACAAGGGGTTCATCAAATTCCTGCCACTGGGCGGCTTTGACGCCAAGACGCTGACGGCCCAGCGCGTCATCGTCCACGGTAAAAAAGATCTCATCGGCGTCATGGGCGTGAAACCCATCCACGTCATGTCCCCGGCGGAACGCACCAAGCTGCCGGAAGTGACCGACTTCTTCATTGACCTGGGCATGAGCAAGGAGGAAGTGGAAAAATACGTTTCCGTAGGCGACTCCGTTACCCGTGAACGGGATTTGGTGGAAATGGGGGATTGCGTGAACGTCAAATCTCTGGACAACCGCGCCGGATGCTACGTGCTGATTGAAGCCCTCCGCGCCATCAAGGCTTCCAGGAAAAAACCCTCCTGCAACTTCGTGGCCGCCTTTACCGTTCAGGAGGAAGTGGGCCTGAGGGGCGCGCAGGCCGGCACGCTGGACATCCAACCGGATTTCTCCATTGCCCTGGACGTCACCATCGCCTGTGACATTCCCGGAACTCCGGCGCACGACCAGGTTTCCCACCTGGGCGCAGGCGCCGCCATCAAGCTGTATGACGGTTCCGTCATTGCAGACCGCCGCATGGTCAAGTTCATGAAGGCCATGGCAGACGCCAACAAAATTAAATGGCAGACGGAAATGCTGCCGGCGGGAGGCACGGATGCCGGAGCCATGCAGAAATTCGTTCCGGGCGGTTCCATTGCCGGGGCCATTTCCGTTCCCACCCGCAATGTGCACCAGGTTATTGAAATGGCTCACAAAGACGACCTGGACGCTTCCGTAGCGCTTCTGACCGCCTGCGCCATGAACGTGGACAAATGGGACTGGTCCTGGAACTCCGTCAACGAATGCCCGGCGGAAAAACCCGCCAAGGCCGCAAAAACGGCAGCCAAGCCTGCCAAAGCCGCTGCCAAGAAGAAAAAGGCCAAATAACAGGTCTGGCCATTCATTCATCACTACCCGGCAGGCCGCACCGGAAACGGAGGCGGCCTGCCTGTTTTCAGCCTCCTTCAAATGTTCCGGCAAACTCCCCGGACACCGTCCTCTCCCATTCAGCCAGGCATACCGCAGGTTCCTGCGTCACCCCCCCGGAGGCTTTTTCAAACGGCCCTGCCATAAAAAAATCCTCCGGCATCTCGCAATGCCGGAGGAGAGACAATCCTGAAAAAGAAAGTTACTTGGCGGCGGGGGCGGACGCTTCCTTCTGGGCGGGAGCGGGGGCCGGAACTGCTTCTACCTCCACATCTTCCTCCACTTCCACATCTTCTTCCGGACCGGCAGCGCCGGTCTGCTTCATGGCGTCCTTCAGGGCCTGGCTTCCGTAAAAGTCGGCCTGCTGCAAACGCTGCATGTCAGTCATCATGCCCATGAAAATGGGCAGAAGCTCGGCCTGGCGCGCCTGCATGGCGGCATCCATTTCAGCCTGAACCTTCTGGGCGCTCTTGGAAAGGGCTTCCCCCTTTTCATTGATCTTTGCCATCTTTTCCGCAGCCGCGTCTGCAGTGGCCTTGTCCTTCACCGTGCTGAGCGTAGCGGACATTTCCTTCATCAACGCCAGCATCTGATCAGCGGCTTCCTTCGCTTCCTTGGAAACTTCAGCGGCCGGCGCAACGGGCGCGGCAGGAGTTTCAGCGGCGGGTGCCGGAGCCGGGGCATCCTGGGCGGAAGCCATACCTGCAAATGCCAGGGCACATGCCGAACTAATTGTTACAATGCTCTTCATAACGTTTCTGTTGTACAGGCTCGCCATGCACGCGTCAATGAATCATTGTGTAACGGCTCCCCGTGATGCCGCAGAAAGAGGAATTTGCGTTTTTTCCTCCCTTGAAGGATTTTTTCAGTTGCATCTTTTTAGAATTATTATAAATTTATTTCCGATGACTAAGACCATAGAAAACCTGAAAGCTGCCATTACGGGCGAAAGCACCGCCTCCGCCACTTACGCGGCCTATGCCGCCAAAGCCGCCCAGGAAGGGCAGCCCCTTATTCAGAAATTGTTTGAAGCCGCCTCCAAGGCGGAATCCGTCCACGCCGCCAACCACAACAAGGTTCTGGAAAAGCTGGGGGCAACAATGGAGCCCATCGATATCCAGATCCATGTAGGAACCACCTCGGAAAACCTGAAAGCCGCCATTGCCGGGGAAACCCATGAATTTGAAAGCATGTATCCGGAATTCATCGCTGTGGCGGAAGAGGAAGGGCAGAAAGCCGCCGTCCGTTCCTTCATGTGGGCCACGGAAGCGGAAAAAGAACATGCCGATTTTTATTCCGTCGCCCTGAAGGCCCTGGAAAGCGGAGATACCAGTTCCCTGCCCAGGCAATACTGGATATGCCTGGTTTGCGGAGACACGTTCAAATCTCTGGAAGGCGTGGATGCGTGCCCCCTCTGCGGCACCAAGGCTGAAAAATTCCTCGTCATCGGATAAATTCCGTTTGAGCACCGGAGGCCGTCCTCGGCACCCAGGAACCGCCCGGAACATTCCGGGCGGTTTTCTGTTTTTGCCGCAGCAGTCCATGGAAGAAAACCCTTCCCTTTTTCCGGAGGCGGCCCACACCGGAAAAAGCTTCTCCAACATTCTGCTTGCGATTCATTTTAAAACTCTTATAATTTTTCTTCGCTTTAAGCAGGAAGCATTCTTTATCCCTCCTTTGCGATGATCCCTCCCCATGCATCCGCCGGTTCCGCAGAACGGTATCCGTCCGCATACGGCCTGTCGGCCGCTGTCTGCCAGGCTCTGCGCGCCGCGTTCATTCCCCGCCGCATGCGCTGCCTGTGGGCAGCCGGGCTTGCGGCGGCGCTGGCGGCCAATCCCTATGTGCTCAACGATGGCCAAAGCCTGCTGATGAGCAGCATGGGCATCGCCTGCTCCGCATCCCTGCTCTGCGGCACCATTCTTCTCTGCCTGAAATACCGCTTCACCGCCTATGTCCTTCTTCCCGCCATCATTCTGTTCAATGCGGGCCTGTACATGATGCAGATGCGGTACGGATTGGTCCTGAACCTTTCCGTGCTTTCCAGCATGGCGGAGACCAATTTCCAGGAAGCCTGCGCCTTCTGCACCCCCGCTTCCATTGCAGGAACCCTGCTTCTGGCCGGGTTTATCTACCTGGCCATCTACTGGAGCCGCCGTTCCCTGCGCCAAAAAGCCACGTGGGGCGCACTGGCATGCATTTGGGGCCTGTACGCGGCCCTTCTGCTGCTGAGCATTCCGGCAGCCTCCTACAGCTCGGAACCCCTTTATCTTTACTACACGTCTGACAAAGCCAAAGGCTGGCCTCTCGTGGATATTGCAATGACGTGCAAACTGGCGGACGAATACATCACCCAGGATGCGGGGCGTTTCAACACATTGCGGAACCTTCCGTCCTGCGCGGAGCCCCTTTCCCAGTGCGAAGCCCCAGACGACCTGGCCGTGGTTTTCCACATGGGGGAGAGTGTCCGGGGGGACCATCTTCCCCTGAACGGTTACCATCGGAACACAATGCCCCGGCTTTCCAAAGAACCCAACGTCGTTTCCTTCCCCCACGCCACTTCCTTCGGCATCGTGACCAGAATTTCCGCCATCGGCATGTTTACGGATGCGGAACTGTGCCGCCGCACTCCCGGTCACTCCTCCTTCATTGACCTGTTCAACAAACACGGATTCCGCACCGTCCGTATCATGGACCTGAGCGGAGATTCCATTCATGATTATTCCCTGGGCATCCTGACACGGAACTGCCGTGAACGGAGACAGACGCCGCTCCAGCACCAGACGCCCGGAATGATGCAGGAACGAACTTCCCTGGTCATGGAGGAATCCCTGAAAAACTTCGGCCGCAACAGGCAGCTTTATATCATTTACAATAACGGGAGCCATATGGCGTTCAGCTATCCCGCGCAGGCGGAACGTTTTACCCCGGCATCCTGCAATATGGACGACCCCAAGGCCCGTCTGGAAGAAACCGTCAATGCCTATGACAATTCCATCGTCGACCTGGATGCCTCCATCCACCGCATGATCGCACTGTTGAAGAACAGGCCCGCCATTTATTTTTACTGCTCCGACCACGGCGTAGCGCTGGGAGAGGAAGGAAAAATGTTCCAGGGCCATATCCTGCCGCCTGTTTACCGGCCTGCCATGTTCATCTGGTATTCGGACGCCTTCGCCTCACGCTATCCGGACATGGTGCGCGCCCTGAAAGCCAACCGGCTGAAAGCCGTCTCCCACGACCACATCTTCCATACCCTTCTTTCCCTGGCTTCCATCCGGTCGGAAATCGTCAGGAACGACCTGAATCTGGCTTCTCCGGACGCGCGGGAAACTCCGGCCCCCCTCCAGCCGGAAACGCTGGCGGAATGGCAGCCCATTCCCGCACCGCCGCAGCCGTAGCAAAAGGAAGCCGCCACGCGCTCCGCGAGAAACAACAGGATGCGGCGGCTCCTACCGCACCCGGACTTGCAGAGGATGGCCGATGCACTCCCGGACACGGCGAGCCTCCGCTTCCCAGCCGGCAGCGGACCGAATGGGAGAAGCCTTGTCCCAAACCGCCCCCATGTACCATTCAAAGGGTTCTCCGTTCGCGACCTTCCTGAGCAAGTAGGTACAGCCTTCCGTATCCACCGCACGGCCTTCCGGAACCCAGGGCACGATTACGGCGGTTCCCAGGCATCCGTCATCCTTCCGGGGCCTGCTCCATGCGGTCATCAGGCCGCCGGACTCCCGGTCCTCCATAACCGCTTCATAATCATTTCTGCGCTTTCCGGTATCCATTCCCACACCGGCCTTCACCGTTTCAGTCCCCCGGACGTTCAAGACGCTGCGGACTTTGGAGAAACGGTTTCCCGCATCCAGCGTCACCCTTCGCGTCTCCGCCACACGCACGCCGCCGCCAATGTCCCACGGTGCATAAACCACCTCAAAAGCAGTCTGGACCGGGCCATTGTACAATGTCCGGGCGCTGGCCCAGTTTCCGGACACATGCGGTTTTCCATCCCTGAACACGGCAATGCCGCCGCAGCCCCGCCCCGGACCTACATTGTACATATCCAGTCCCCGACCGTGATCCCGGTGGTAATCCCCCCGTTTGTAAAATTCATTGATAACGGGAGCGCCCGCGCGCTTGCTCCATACATCCGTCCCACTGGAAACCAGGCCCTCTCCCTCAGGGGCTGGCCTGGCGACGGCCGGACCGTAAATCCGGTGCGCCGTAAGATCATTTTCCCACGCGAAATCATCCAGCCGCTCCGGTACCGGACGGCTGAAACAGACATCCGCGGAAGGCGCTTCGCCCAGGCAGGAATTCTCCAGAATCCAGAAATCACGAACCGTTCCGGGCCGGAAATTGCTCTGGAACAAAAGGGTATCCGTTGTTCCGTCACCATCCGTATCCGCCAGCTGATGCGGGATAACACATCCGTGACGGACGTCAAAAACGCGAAGGCCGGCGGCATCACCGGAACCTCCGGACGGCCATGGAACCGACACAGTCTCAGCAGGGCGGAACCTGCCCAGGGGATTCGTAACGGTCACGATCTTCTTCTGCGGATGATCCCGGCCAATGACATATTTACGCAACTCACTCCCGGCCATCAGGTAGGCCCCTGCGCCGTACACCTCCGTATCTTTCCCGGAATAATGGCCCGGCTTGTCCGCAATAGGCTGCACCCAGCCCAGCGCGCCCTCCTTGCTGACCGCATCACAGGCGGCCTTCCAGGCCTTACGGATGGAGGGAAGGTATTCATCCGCATCCAGATATCCCTGGTTCACTCCCCACAGCATCCCGTACATGATAAAAAGGGTGCCGCTCATCTCTTTCAAGGGAGGTTCGTCCGGATCCAGCAGGCTCGCATGCCAGGAACCGTCGGGCGACTGGCATTTTTTCAGGGCTGCCGCCAGACGTTTAAGCAAGTCTTCATAAAAGGGGCGGGAAGGCCAGTCCGCAGGCATGTCCTGCAAAATAAGAGGCAATCCGGCAATCACCCAGCCGTTGCCCCGACTCCAGAACATCTTTTTCCCATTTGCCGCCGGAACGGTAAAATAGCGGGAATCCCGGAAAAACAGGCCCTCCTCCCGGTCAAAAAGATAGTCGCAGGTAAGCTTGTATTCCCTATCCATAAACTCCAGATAACGGCGGTCTCCGGTATAGGCCGCCAATTTTACGAACACGGGAGGGGACATAAACAGGGCGTCCGACCAGCTCCAGCGGTCCTGGCAGCCCGGAGTCAGGAATTGGAGGGAAGCGGAGGAAGGCCGGTTCATCACCTTGTCCAGCACGGCGCGGATCTTTTCAGCTGCGGCGGGATTGCCGTCTTCCATCGCCATCTCCATCCAGGCATGCCCCACGGCATGGTCATCCGCATGATAATGCCGGTTCAGGGTCTTCCACCCCTGCTCTTCTCCCGCTTTTCTCAGCAACGGCAGCCCCGGCCCTTCCGGAACGGACAGGCCATATTGCACCAGGCCGGAATAAAAGGCACCGTAAGTCCAATGCAGCGGCGAACGTTTTTTGGGATGCTTCGCCTGCCATTCCGCCACCAGCTGAAGATTATCCCGGATGGTCTTTTCATTCCAGTCTGCGGAAGCCCCGGAAACGGAAGTTCCTGCGGAAAGCATGGAAAGGACCGGCAACAGAAAGTATTTCTTCCATCCATTTTTTGAAAAGGCAAAGAAACGCATGTTATATTATACGGGAAAAGAAGGCTGGAATTTTCTTGCAACAAGAATTCTTCTTTTCCCGCGCTCCTCCAGACCGGGAAAGGGGCGCAAGGGCATATATGGTGCCATGACGGAAAAGAAGGCTGTGTTATCAATCATTTTTCTACCGTTATATACCATATATAGCATATAAATAATTATTTAACACATTATTTATACATTTTTCTTGCGGGAGGTCTCTTTCTGTGGTTCATTGCGTTCCAGCGCAGGTAACGGAAGACGGTGAAAATCCGTCGCGGACGCGCCGCTGTAACCGGTAGACGATGGACCGGACACTGGCTGCCCAGGCAGCCGGGAAGTCCCCATCACATGTCGCACCGGAAGCCAGAAGACGACCTGATGCTGCCGTATTCCCATCCCGCGGACAGGATGAACATACGCACAGGTCTTCGGCATGCCCCCCTTTCCGGGAATGCGCGCATGCGGTCGGCCCCTGCCTATGGTTTTTCCAGGCTTTTGCCCAGGCTCGCGGATGAGCGGTCACCACCCTTTCCAAGCGAGACACCCATCATGGCAACAAGCATCATCAAACGTTCCGGGAAAAAGGAACAATACCAGGGCTATAAGATTGAAGAGGCCATTAGAAAAGCCTTCCACAGTTCCGGGACCGCCTACAACCGTTCCATCTATGAAGAGGTGGAAGCCAAGCTGAGCCATCAGGACAGCGCGCATGTGGAAGAGATTCAGGACATGATTGAACGCGCCCTGTTCCGCTCCGGATATTTTGACACGGCCAAGGCCTTCATCACCTACCGTTTCCTGCACAAAATGCAGCGCGAACAGCTTGGCGGCCTTTATTCCGGCAATACCTACGTGGACTGCAAGCAGACGGTAGAGGAATATATCGGGCAAAGCGACTGGCGCATTGCCGCCAACTCCAATACCACGTATTCCAATGCGGGGCTCATCAACAACACGGCGGGCAAGGTAATCGCCAACTATTGGCTGGACCAGGTTTACTCCGCACGGGAAGGAGCCGCGCACCGGGAAGGGGATTACCACATCCATGACCTGGATTGCCTGACCGGATACTGCGCCGGATGGAGCCTCCGCAACCTGCTCAATGAAGGATTCAACGGCGTGCGCAGCCGCGTGAACAGCAGGCCGCCCCGCCACTTCCGGGAAGCCCTGGGCCAGATGGCGAACTTTCTGGGCATTCTGCAAAGCGAATGGGCCGGTGCCCAGGCCTTCAGCTCCTTTGACACCTTCCTGGCGCCCTACGTTTTCAAGGACCAGACGGACTTCCCCCGCATCAAGAAAGACATCCGCAGTTTCGTTTACAACCTGAACGTACCCTCACGCTGGGGACAGTCTCCCTTTACCAATGTCACGATCGACTGGACTGTGCCGCGCGACCTGCGGGACCAGGCCCCCTTCAGCGGAGGGGAACACCTCTTTGAAGGAATAGAAGACGCGAACCTGCTCGCCCTGGCGAGGGAACGCGGGGCAAACAAGCTGACGGAACTGACCTACAAGCATTTCCAGAAGGAAATGAACCTGATCAACAAGGCCTTCTACGAAGTTCTCACGGAAGGGGACAGCACCGGACAGCCCTTTACCTTCCCCATCCCCACCGTCAACATCACGGAAGACTTTGACTGGGAAGGGGAAAACGTGCCTCTCCTGTTTGAAAACGCCGCTAAAATCGGTTCCTCTTACTTCCAGAACTTCATCGGCAGCCAGTACACCGTCAATGAACACGGGGAACGCGTGCCTGACGAACGGGCCTACAAGCCGGATGCCGTGCGTTCCATGTGCTGCCGCCTCCAGCTGGACCTGCGGGAACTGCTCAAACGCGGCGGCGGTCTCTTCGGCTCCGCGGAAATGACCGGCTCCATCGGCGTGGTGACCATCAACCTGGCCCGGCTGGGCTACCTGTTCAAGCAAAACCGGGAGGCCCTGTTCGCCAGGCTGGGAGAACTGCTGGACCTGGCCAAATCCTGCCTGGAAAAGAAAAGGGCCTTCGTTCAGGAAATGTATGACCGCGGCCTGTACCCCTACACCAAACGCTACCTGCCCACCTTCCGCAACCATTTCTCCACCATCGGCGTCAACGGCATGAACGAGCTGTTGCGCAATTTCTCCAACGATACGATGGACATTACCTCTGAAGAAGGCAGGGCCTTTGCTGAAGAGATCCTGGAATTCATCCGCTTGCGCATGCAGGAGTACCAGGAGGAAACCGGCAACCTGTACAACCTGGAAGCCACGCCCGCGGAAGGCACCACGCACCGCTTCGCCCGCGAAGACCAGAAACGCTATCCTGACATCATCCAGGCCGGCCCCGTGGGGCAGCGTTATTACACGAACAGCTCCCAGCTTCCCGTGGACCACACAAGTGATCTGTTCCGGGCGCTCCAGCTTCAGGATGAACTTCAATGCTGCTACACGGGAGGAACCGTCTTCCACATGTACATGAACGAAGCCATCAGCTCCCCGGAAGCCTGCCGGGACATTGTCCGCAAAGTGCTGACCCGCTTCCGCATGCCGTACCTCACCGTCACCCCGCTCTTTTCCGTTTGCGAGAAGCACGGCTATCTGCGCGGGGAGCACGAATACTGCCCCTTCTGCGATGAGGAGCTGCTCCAAATCCACAGGCATGAATAAAATCCCTTTTCCAATAGGCTCCCGACTTCAAACCCAACCATTAATACGACAATGACCAAACAGGAAATATTAAGCAAATACGCACAGGACCGGACCCGCTGCACCGTTTACACGCGCGTCATGGGCTATCACCGCCCTGTAGAAACTTTCAACGCCGGCAAACAGGGCGAGTTCCATGACCGCGTCCACTTCGTGGAACCGGGCCGCCCCTGCTCCTGCTCCGCCCAAACGGAACAGCCGCGATAATTCTCCCAACAACATATGCGAAGTCGATGGGAACGGGTCGGGGCATAGCAGACATCACGCCGCTCACCTTGCTGGATTTTCCAAATAAGGTGGCCTGCATCTTCTGGCTGAGAGGCTGTAATTTGTTTTGTCAGTACTGTTACAACGTCTCCCTGGTCAGGGGAACGGATTCTCCTGCCGGAGACCGGACGGACTATCTTGATTTTCTCAGAGATCGGGTGGGATTTCTGGATGGGGTGGTTCTGTCCGGAGGCGAGTGCACGCTGTGTCCCGACCTTATCCCTATCTGCCGCAATATACGGCAGCTTGGCTTCGCAGTCAAAATAGACACCAACGGCACCCGGCCCGGCGTGGTGAAAACGCTGGTGGAGGAAGGGCTTTGCGATTATATTGCCCTGGATTACAAAGCGCCGGAAAAACTGTTCGGCTCCATTACCGGGCGTCCGGACTTATTCCCCTGCTTCACTCAAACGCTGGATTATCTGATCAACAGAAATTTCCCGTTTGAGGTTCGAACGACAATCCACTCCGGCCTTCTCGGGGAAAAGGAAATCAACCAGATCAGCGGGGATTTGACGTCGCGCGGCTATAGAGGAACCTACTACCTTCAGAATTTTTTTAATACAGAGGAAACACTCGGCCAAATCGGCGCTCCCGAACGGATGATTGACTTATCTCTGCTAAACACACATATCCCCATAGGGTTGCGCAATTTTCCCATCACGGAGAAAGCTCCCGGCTCCAGCTCCGGGAAACGGCAGCCGTCCCCTCTGACATAATTTTTTTAAATAAAAGTTTCTATTTGTAAAATCGGGAAGTACCCTTCCGCCCGCCAACCATATTACCAGCTATTATTCATGAGTGAAACCCAAAACAAGCTGCTCAAGGCAGCTATCAGCCTGGCCGCCGCAGGAGTCGTCTTCTTCCTGCCTTTCGCTTCATGGGGAATCCAATTAAGCCCTATTGAAATCCGCGTCATCGCCATGTTTGTCATGGCGGCGCTCTTCTGGATTTTGGAACCCATCCCTATCTGGACCACCTCCGTGATGGTCATTACCCTGTCCCTGCTGTGCGTCTCCAACGGCTCTCTCTCATTCTTGATGCCGGAGCGCTATGACAAGGCGGCGGTATCCTCCATTCTGGATGACGCCATAGGCAAAGGGATCAATCCGGAGATAGTCGGCAAATTGAAGGAAAATGTCGAAAACCGGTTAAATAAGAAAACCAAGCTGGACGCGGAAGAAGTGAGGATGACCCTGGGGTTCCAGCTCATGGATGCTTATGAAAAAATAGACTTGAACGCACAGGAACTGTCCCGTGAAGGAAAAACGGAAGAAGCCGCCGGGCAGGAATCCATAGCCGCCCAGCTCAAGACCGCGGCCGGGCGCCTGTACAGCAAGGAAATAACCGCGCGCATCCAGGGGCTGCAATTTGTCAACACCATGCAGCAAAAATCCACGATGGCCACCTTCGCGGATCCCATCATCATGCTTTTCCTGGGCGGCTTTTTCCTGGCTGCGGCCGCAACCAAATACAGGCTGGACATGAACCTGGCCAAAGTACTTTTAAAACCCTTCGGCACCAATCCCAAATTCGTACTTCTGGGGCTGATGTCCGTAACGGCTCTTTTCTCCATGTTTATGAGCAACACAGCTACGGCCGCCATGATGCTCGCCATCCTGACTCCGGTGCTGGCCCTGTTCACTCCGGAAGACAAAGGCCGCGCCGCCTTTGCCCTGGCCATCCCCATCGCCGCCAACCTCGGCGGCATTGGAACGCCTATCGGCACGCCCCCCAACGCAATCGCGCTGAAGGCGCTGCAGGGTATGGGGCTGGACGTCTCCTTCGGCAAATGGCTCATGTTCGGCATTCCTTTCGTCATCGTCATGATTCTGATTGCATGGCTTCTCCTGCTGTGGCTGTTCCCCATCTCCCAAAAGAAACTGGAACTGCAGGTGGGAGGGAAATTCCTGAAAACCCCCAAGGCCATTATCGTTTACGTCACCTTTGCCGTTACCGTCCTGCTGTGGGTAACGGGCAAGGGAGTACACGGGCTGGACTCCAATACCATCGCCATGATTCCCATTGCCGTCTTTGCCATTACGGAAACCATCACCAAGGAAGACTTGAAGAAAATGGGCTGGGACGTGCTCTGGCTGGTAGCCGGCGGCTTTGCCCTGGGGCTGGCCCTGCAAGACACCGGACTGGCAAAAAACCTGATCGGCTCCATTCCCTTTGCCGAATGGTCCCCCTTCCCGCTCATGGTGGGTACGGGAATCATCTGCCTGTTCATGGCCACCTTCATGAGCCATACGGCTACGGCCTCCCTGCTCATTCCGATTATTGCCGTTGTCGGCGTCAACATGGGTGACAACCTGGCCCCCCTGGGCGGCGTTACCGCCCTGCTGGTATCCGTGGCCTTCGCCTCCTCCCTGGGCATGAGCCTTCCCATCAGCACTCCCCCCAACGCCCTGGCCTATGCCACCGGCCTGGTCAGCTCCAAGGGAATGGCCATTTCCGGCGTCATCCTGGGCATCCTGGGCATGATTTTAACCTACGTCATGATGATGATTCTTGCCCAATGCCATGCTTTTTAAGTAAGGTAATGTTCCATGCCGGGACATGTTGCCCCGGCATGGCCAACATCAACGGGAAAAGCGCCCTATGATCATTGAACAGGAAGAATTCCAGAAAAAACTAAAACGCATCAATCTGGCGTACTTCTCCGATCCGGACCGAATTATTGCCATCAGCAGGGGAAACAGCGTCGTCCGCCAGGGGGAACAGAACAAAAGGCTTTACCTGATTTTATCCGGCAGCGTGGTTTCCTACCGCCACGTCGTTAAAGAAGACCCGGAAACAGCTTCCACTTCCCACAAAATCTACAAGGCGTTCCGGGCCGGTCCCGGAGACTATTTGGGAGTGCAGAGTTTCTTTTCCGGATGGTTCCGCAGCTCCTCCGATCTCATTGCGGAAACTGATTTGGAACTGGCCTATATCGACACCGCCACCCCTGCCGTGGACGTGGAACACTACGGCACGCTCCTGGAACAGTTTGTTCCCGCCATTGTCCATGAACTGGCGGCGCGCAATACCCGCGTCTTTGACCGCACTGCGGAAAAGGAAGAAGCGCTGCGGATGCTCCACCGTTCTGAAATGGCCGCCACCCTGGGGCAATTATCCGCCGGAATAGCCCATGAGCTCAACAATTCCCTGGGAGTCCTGTCCCGTAAAACAGACTTTGTTCTGGAAACCCTGGACAACATGTTCCGCCAGGAAAACGCCTTCCGTTACACCCTGTACAACAAAGGGTTGGAAGGAGCTTCCTCCGCATCCACTTCCGAACAGCGCAGGCTGGCGCGCCAGTTTGAAAAAAATTACGGGCTTTCCCAGGACGTGGCCAAGGCCCTGGCCCTGATTCCGGACATACAGAATCAGCCGGAGTTGCTGAACAAGCCATTCCTCAGCCAGCTGGAACAAAACCTCCCTTATTGGGAATTGGGACACGACCTGCACGATATGAAACTGGCTGTCAGGCATGCTACAGCCATTGTCCGTTCCGTTCGCCTGCTGGGAGGAGGCAACACCAGACGGGAAGAAGGCGTAAACGTGACGGACTCCCTTACGGAAGCTGTTGCTCTGGTCAAGTCCAGTCTGCGCGGCGTTGATTTTGAAATGGTCCTGCCCCCCAGAGACTCCGTGCCCGGCATCTTCGCAGATATGACGGAGCTCGTTCAAATTTGGATCAACCTGCTTCAGAACGCCTGCGACGCTCTGAAAATAGAAAATACCCCCAACCCTTCCATCCACGTAGAATGCCGGGTGGAAAAAATCAGCAGCAAGGACCAGACATCCCATACCACCCGTGAAATTCTGGTCTCCGTCACAGACAACGGCCCCGGCGTCCCAAAGGACCTGCATGAAAAAATTTTCCGTCCCAACTTCACTACCAAAAAGAAAGGTCTTTCCTTCGGCCTGGGGCTGGGGCTCACCATCGTCCGGCGCATTGTGGACAGCTACGGCGGCCGCATCCGCCTGGAGAGCGTTCCGGGCCATACTGTTTTTACGATAGTCATACCAACCATCAACAATCATGGAAAAAATTAACATCATTTGCGTGGACGACCAGCCGGAAGTCCTGGACAGCGTTTTGCGCGACCTTCGTCCGCTGAATTCCTGCTTCCGCCTGGAAGGGGTGGAATCCGCATCCGAATGCCGCGAGCTATTGGAAGAATTCGACCAGGACGGAGAACTGACGGGACTGATTATTTCCGACCACGTCATGCCGGGAGGTTCAGGAGTAGAATTGCTTGGAGGCATCGCCAAAGACGACCGTTTTGCCGGGACACGCAAAATCCTGCTGACCGGCCAGGCCACCCACGCGGACACCATCCAGGCCGTCAATGACGCACACATTGACAACTATCTGGAAAAACCCTGGGATCCCGCCGTTCTCCTTGCGACCGCCCGCAAACTGCTGACCAGGTTCATCATGGACAAGGGCATCGACCACATGCCCTATATGTCCTGCCTGGACCAGGTCACTCTGCTGGATTACCTGCGGAGAAACTGACGGGGCTGGAAGGCATACGCCGCACCCTCTACTTTTTCAACGCACGCATTTTCATCCTGACGGGCATTCCCCCTCCCTTCGTCAAGGGAGGGAACAAAACCGCTAACCGCCTTTATGTTTGATATCCTGCTCCATCACAGTACCCTGGTTCTTTTCGGAATCATCTTTTTCGGCATCGCTCTCGGCAGCATTAAAATATACGGACTGAACCTGGGCCTTTCCGGCGTTCTTTTCGTGGCTCTGGCCGCCGGCCACTACCGCCTGGCCATTCCCGACGGCGTAGGGCAGCTGGGTCTGGCGCTCTTTGTGTACTGCGTGGGCCTCAGCGCGGGCAACCGCTTCTTTTCCGCCATCGCCAAGCAGGGCAGCAAACTGGCCATCATGTCTGCGGTGATTGTAGGAGTGTCAGCTTTATTCACCTGCCTCTTCGGCATCTGGTTCAAAGTTCCCGCGGGAATCTCTTCCGGCATCTTTGCCGGCGCATGCACCAGCACCCCGGCGCTGGCGGCCGCCACGGAAAGCCTGCCGGGAGCCTCCGGAAGCGGCGTCAGCATCGGTTACGGCATCGCCTATCCGTTCGGCGTGGTGGGCGTGGTCCTTTTCGTCCAGCTTCTGCCGCGCCTGCTGCACTTTGACCTCAACAAAGAGGCCAAAGCCATGCATTCCAGACAGGAGGTCAGCATCATTTCCCGCCTTGTCCGCGTCACACAGCCCAACCTGATAGGCCAGAACATTGCGGACTGCAAGCTGCTGGACGGCCTGCACTGCATGGTCACCCGCGTGGTTCGCAACGACAGGCTGATGCCTCTGACTCCGGAAGACACGTTCCGGGAAGGAACGGAAGTCCTCATCGTGGGCAACAGCGACACCATGCCCCACGACATCGCCTTTCTGGGGGAAGTATGTGACAATCCCTACCCCATGGACTCCCAGAAGGAGCGCCGCAAACTGATTCTGACAAACAAAAACTATGCCGGGCACAAGCTCCGCGACCTGAAAACCCTGCGTACGGACGGTATCATTATCTCCCGCATTTCCCGCCTGGGCTTCACTTTCGTCCCCACGGGGGAAACCACGCTGGAACGCAACGACGTGCTGACCGTGGTGGGGACCCCGGAAAACCTTACCAAATACGGGGACAAAATCGGCCACCGCAGCCAGGATATGAACCAGACGGACCTGCTTTCCCTGGGCTTCGGCCTCTCCCTGGGCATCATTCTTGGCCTGGTCAACTTCAGCCTCGGCAACGGCGCGGGAATCTCCCTGGGTATTGCGGGAGGCCCCCTCATCGTCGCCCTGCTGCTCGGCCACTTCGGACGGCTGGGCCCCATCGTCGGCTACATCCCGCGCCCCACCCGCCTTCTTTTGCAGGACCTGGGGCTGGTCTTCTTCCTGGCTGACGCCGGCATCAAGGGCGGAGCGGACCTGGTGGATACGGTAGCCACCCACGGCGCGGCCGTCTTCATCATGGGCGTTATCGTCACCTGCTCCGGCATGTTTGCCGGTTACTTCGTGGGCATGAAGGTCTTCAAGATGAACATTCTGGAATGCCTGGGCGGCATCTGCGGAGGCATGACCTCCACCCCGGCTCTGGGAGCCATCGCCAGCAAAACGGACTCCCAGGCTCCCGTGGTCAGCTACGCCACCGCCTACCCCGTGGCCCTTATCCTGATGACCATCATTGCCAAGGTCATCATCCAGACCATCGGCGGCGTGGTGGGAATTTGACAATGGCAGAGATCATCTGACCTGAAAACTATTATCTCTGTTTTACCACTTCAGCACGGGGTTCCATTCTTTTTCCGAATGGAACCCCGTTTTCATCATCTTGCGGGAGGGATAGACACAAAAATCATCCCGGATTCGGCTCCGAAAATCCACTGTCTCTCAGAATCAATGATCTCAATTCTCCATTTGAAAAAAATCCTTTTACCGTCAATAATTGATAATATCTATATCAATATCATTTTGATATAAAATAGAAATATAAGATGTTTTTTCATATTCAAAAAAATCATATTTTATTGACATTTTTCCAATTTATGTTGCCATGCATTTAAGTCTGCCTTTCATACCTTATGAAAAACATCCTCTGGCTTTTCCTCTTCAGCATGCTCATGTCTCCAGAGAGCTTTGGCACGCTGGCTTCATCTGAATCAGACATACAAACACTGCTTTCTGCAGGGCGGTCCTCCTTCATTGCCGGGAAAATCCGGGAAGTCCTGCGCAGCCGGCTTGATTCCGGCCCGCTTACCTCCGACAAAATACGAAAACTGATTCAATCCCCTCAAGTGGCGGCATTGTGCTGCCTGCACCAATTTTTCAATACTGCCGAAGGAGGGAAACCTTTCACTCAGGAGGAACTCAAGGATCAGATCTTCAGGAAATGGCTTTCCAGCCACCCGGAAGTATTCAACATGCTCGCCCAATCTGGTCCTGCCGGCAAAAGTACTCTTTCCGTTTTTTACCAAATCTGGAATACCAACGATCAGAATTTCAATCCCGCTGAACTCAGCATGGCATTGGGAGCCGGCCTTGTCGCAAACATCTTTTCTCCTGAAGAATGCATCGCCAAATTTAACTTCTACCGGGATTCTCATCACCACGCCAGATGCTATCCACAGGCAGAAACCTTGCAACCTTGGGAATGGGCCATCGTATTCCGGGGAAAAGAAGGTCTTGAAGATCTGGCATGGGCACAGCAATTTATCGCAGGGAAAAAAATCAGGCCGGAGAAAGCCGGAAGCAGATTTCCCGGATTCATTCCCTATCGTAAAAAAAATGACAAAGGTATCAGCGTCCATGCCGGAAGCGCTTTTTACGACCACAAGCCCATCACGCTGAAACTTTACACGGAATACGGAGGAGTATGCGGCGCCGTCTCCAAAGGCGCGGCTGGATTCCTGCGTTCCAAAGGAGTTCCCGCTTACCCGATTGGACAGCCGGGGCACTGCGCCTTCGTATGGAAACACCCCAATGGCCACTGGCAAATCGGCAACAATCTCGGCGGCTGGAATTGGGCCAGCGGCAGCGCTCAGATTCCTTGGAAAGGCCCTATTCAACTGGTGACGGCTTACGATTCATTCATTCATCATCCTCATGCGGAAGAATCGGCTTTAACATATTATCTGTCCTTCTGTACACAAAAACAGGAACATGTGGATTTGCTCTTGCGGGAAGCGCGTCAATTCAATCCCTTCAATTATCCTGCGTGGCAGCGTTATCTGGATATCAAGGCCAAAAACGCCAGCGACCGGAGAAAACTCGCCTTGCTCAGGGAACTGGCTCAAGCGATGCCCAACGAGCACAATCTCATTTGGCACGCGGCGAAAAGCGTGCTGAATATCCGGGAAAACAGGGTGAATCCCTATGAACTCTATGCCTGCACGCTCGGCCCCGACTGCACGCCCCATGCGGAAGAACTTTTTACCCGCCTAGTCTGGAACAGGTTAGTGGGGGATTGTCCTGAAATCAAAGGGATCGCCGAATACAAGCCGGGTTTTACCGGAAAACATCTGTCCCTATGGACCCAAAAGGGAGAACACGCCGTATGGACACCTAAAATGAAAAAATATTCGGTCAAAGTGATGCAAAAGTCCATTGAAGCGCTGACGGAAAGGGATAAGACGCAAAAATACTATGTGGAAACCTATCAAACCCTGTTAAGCATCTTGGGGGATGGGAAGTTAAACAGAGAGGGAAAAGAGTTTATTGAAAAAATTTCCGCCTCAACGGAAAAGAACGCGGGAATGAAACCCGGCTCCACGAAAATAAATTGATATGAAGAAGAAACCATCCATACGAATATGGTCATATATCGCGGCAATGCTCCTTTGCTCTTTCAGCTTCCTGCCCGTTTCGGCGGATTGCAAAGTTGAGGTAGACAAGTATATTCCCTATACTACTGCCAGCGGTTCCAAACCGGTTGCGTTGGGCGCGGCAGAAAAAGGATTGGGAAAAATCTCCAAAAAAGTATTGAGCGAAATTGCCCTCCAGGCCATCAAAAAAGCGAGCGGCCTCCTTACCCTGGCTGAGAATCTGAAAACGGATAAGGCTTTCCGCCACGTGCATATCGTTTATATCTATCGGTTTGTCCATCACGGAAAGGTAGAATCAGAATGGAAAATAGGCCACATGACCAATATATCCCGGTCCGGAGTGGACTACCATCCTCCAAAAGATATTTCTTACGTAGTAAAGGAAGGAAAAACAAAAATTAAAAATCTCTTGGAAAAACAATTAAAAGAAGATTGCAAAAACCATCAATAACCTGAACAGAAACATGAAATCCATATTAAACATATTCGCCATATTCTTCTCCTGCATGTTGGGGTTCATCAGCCAGACTGAGGCACAGGAAGAACAGCCGCAGCAGCCGGACGCACAGCAGCAGGAAGAAGAAAAAGATATCCCTGTCATCACCAACCCTGCTGTGTTTAATGAGAAGGATTTGGACAAGCTCCTGGAAAAACAGCGGGAATACATAAAAAAACATTATCCGGATTACAAAATTGTTGGAGTGGGCCAGGAACAGGATTATTTTGACAGCCGTCACTATTCGGAGTTTGATTTACAAAACGAAGACGAGGAATGGGTCCTGACCATCCGTTTCGATATTGAGGAAGCGTACCAGGCCTACATGAAAAAACATCAAAAGGAAATAGAACGGGAAGCGGCACGGCTCATCAGGGAGGGCCTCATCAAGATTGAATGATCAGCCTCTTCCTGTAGAAAAAGAGAGGAATATTGGCAAACCGACATTGGAACGCACCCGTCTTCTGTTACATGGGCGTTATAACTTCACTACCAAATCTTCTTAGCTTTCCATACAAATGAGGCGGCTATGATGCTCCCCACACCAAATACTGATCTTCATGATGGGAAAAAGTTCATCCAACAACAGAAAAAAGCCGTATTCTTTTTCGGTATTATTTACTTTAGCCTTGTTTCGTTGATCTTCCCGATTTTTTATCGGAGCAATTTACTGAATATCAATAGCCAGAATATTTTGAAAATCTTACGGGAAGACTATTCCACATAATTCCGCTTTTTATCATGAAGCCGGAGCATCAGGGTTTGTTTCCACCACCTCCAGGCAGACGGACTGGAAGGCCTTTTTCCAGCGGATGCGGATGCCGGCGTCCATCAGAAAGTCGCCTCCCAGCCTTCGTTCGTGAACATCCGTGAGAGAGCCGTCTTCATTCATGTTGATTTCCCGCACCAAGTACCTGGCGGAAGGATTCAGGCCTTTCAGGCGCAGAGGCGGAGGGGAATCCGCCAGCCATTTATCCATCAGCCAGGCGAAAACGACAGCCCGTTTTCCGTATACATACATCAGGGAGGCCACCCGGCTTTCATACGGGGAGGAAAGCCGGTACAAGTCACCGAACTGGACTACGGGGCGGATGCGCTTGTATTCCGCCAGAGCCCGTTTGGAAAAAACCATGTCCTCCTCCGTCATGTTACATGGCTGGAGTTCAAAACCAAGCCGGCCGGACATGGCCACGTCAAACCGGAATTTGAGCGGAGCGGAGCGGCCCGTCTGGTGGTTGGGGGAGGCGGTCACATGGGCGGCCATGGAAATAGCCGGGAACAGGTGGCCTATGCCCCACTGCATGAACACGCGTTCATAAGCGTCCGTGTTGTCGGACGTCCAGAATTCATGATGCTTCCGCATGGTTCCATAGTCGGCGCGGCCTCCTCCGGAGGAACAGGCCTGGAATATCACATCCGGGAATTCCGCCGCCAGCGTCTCAAGAATACGTTCATAGCCCCGCACGTAGTCAATGGGCAGATTCCCCTGGCGGCAGGTATCCAGCCAGGGAGAGCCGGGGTCGGAAATTTTGCGGTTGCAATCCCATT
>OHQG01000412.1_pt1 | contig 23323 bp, 10 predicted proteins | sample 1577871 | NCBI WGS metagenome assembly OHQG01 (sample SAMEA3879604, study PRJEB24766) | human gut metagenome | biome: human-associated habitat; feature: feces | place: USA | collected 1985/1987
GTGTTCCAGTTGCGCCTCGTTGGCACGTCCTGTGCCAACGTTGCCGGTTGCCAGATGAAATTCCAAGCGCCCCTAACCAGTCACAAAACGGTATCCGCATTCAGCCGGACAACCACTTGCATTCTGTCAAACATTGGAAAGACAGATGATAATAAGAAAAGAAAAATGTACTGGCTAGAATTGGAGCATTCTGCCTGGAAAATAACGTTATTTCAAATGCAGAACAAAAGCATCGCATTTACATCACCCCTTCATTTCAACGAAATAAGAAAGAGAAGAAAAGGAGAATCATATGAAAAAAAGACTACAGGCGTTACTTCTTGCACTGTGCCTTACCCTTGGAACTATAAGTGCCGGCTGTGGCGGCAAACAGGATAATAATGCTGCAGGAACAGAGACTGCTGCGGCAACAGAAACTGAAAAGACCGCAAGTGTGGAAGACTCTGCTATGGCAAAGGCAAATGCAGGAGAACTGAATATCATTGATGATAAATACCGCACCTATTATGAAGTGTTTTTATATAGCTTTTATGACAGTGATGGAGATGGAATCGGAGATATCCAGGGATTAATTGATAAACTGGATTATCTCAATGATGGAGATGACAGTACAGATACAGATCTTGGCTGCAATGGAATCTGGCTGATGCCGATCATGCCATCACCAACTTATCATAAATATGACATTTCCGATTATGAAAATATTGATGAGCAGTATGGAACTATAGATGATTTCAAACAGTTAATCGAAGCATGCCACAAGCGCGGAATTCGTGTGATTATTGATTTCCCGATTAACCATACATCGTCCAAGCACCCATGGTTTACACAGGCGGTGGAATATCTGGAGGGATTAAGTGATGGACAGCAGCCGGATAGCAGCGTTTGTCCGTATGTAGATTATTATAACTTTACAACAGATCAGTTAAGCAGTGTGTATTATAAAGCTGGCAGCAGCAATTGGTATTATGAAGGAAAATTCTGGAGTGAAATGCCGGATTTGAACCTTGACTGTGAAGCGGTGAGAGCTGAATTTGATGAGATTACATCCTTCTGGATGGATCTTGGGGTAGATGGTTTCCGTATGGATGGTGCCAAAGAATATTTTTCAGATAATACCACAGAAAATGTGGAAGTCTTAAAATGGTTTAATGATATGGTAAAGGCAAAAGATGAGAATTCCTATATCGTGGCAGAGGTCTGGACGGATCGTGAGACATATGCAAAATATCTGGAAAGTGGAATTGATAGTGTATTCAATTTTGATTTTGGAGATGGCGATGGGATTATTGCCAATGCAGTAAAAGGAAGCTCAGAGTCCGGAGCAAAAGGATATGCCAATGTCTGCGGCAAAATGGATGAGCTTTTAAGCCAGTATAATGAAAATTATATTGATGCACCGTTTTATACAAATCATGATATGGCAAGAGGTGCCGGATACTATAGTGGCGAGTATAAGGCTGCACAGATTAAGACTGCCGGAGCCATGAATCTTATGATGAGCGGCAATGTATTTCTTTATTATGGGGAAGAAATTGGTATGAAAGGCTCTGGAAAAGATGAAAATAAGCGTGCACCAATGCAGTGGTCCTCAGATGCATCTGCAGAGGGTATGTGTAAAGGGCCGGATGGAATGGAAAGCATTAAGATGACAAATGGAAGTTTGGAAGACCAGCAGGATGACCCGGATTCCATTTATAATTATTTCAAACAGGCAATCCGCCTGAGAAACCGTTATCCGGAAATCGCCCGTGGTATCGCTGCAAATGTAGAGAGTCTTTCTGATAAGAATATAGCAGCAATTACCAAGACATATGATGGTAAAACCACATTACTGGTATTTAATCTTTCCCAGGAAACTCAGAAGGTTGACATTTCAGGTGTAGATTTAGGCAGAGAAGGTACTATCGGTGGAATGCTTCTGACCGGAGAAGATACAATTACGCTGGATAATAATGAACTGACACTGCCATCTTATTCCATGGCACTTATTACCGTAGAATAAAGCCGAAATACATAAAAACGGAACAGAGTTATCGTGCCACCGGAATAAAAATGAAAAAATGAAAAAAGCAGGAAAATTGTCTTGACAACCCCTGCTTTTTCCGATAAAATAATCAGTGCTGTGAGTGCTTTACAGCACAAGCCCAGTTAGCTCAGTTGGTAGAGCAGAGGACTGAAAATCCTCGTGTCTCTGGTTCGATTCCGGAACTGGGCATTGCCGAAAGGCAATGAACTGCGGGTGTAGTTCAATGGTAGAACACCAGCCTTCCAAGCTGGATACGTGGGTTCGATTCCCATCACCCGCTTTCTAATTGGAAAATTAGATATGTGTTCGTAGCTCAGCTGGATAGAGCAACGGCCTTCTAAGCCGTGGGTCGGGGGTTCGAATCCCTTCGAGCACATTTTCCCGAGAGGGAAGAGAGACCGCCTGATGGCCGGAATCTTATGGTGGGTATAGCGCAGTTGGTTAGCGCGCCAGATTGTGGCTCTGGAGGCCCAGGGTTCGAATCCCTGTATCCACCTTGATGCGATGGTTAGAGCATCTTTTGTAAAATTGATGGGCTATCGCCAAGCGGTAAGGCACAGCACTTTGACTGCTGCATACGTTGGTTCGAATCCAACTAGCCCAGTTAAGCTGCGATGTATCTTGAAGAATTCCAAAAGGATTTGGAAAGAGCACTTATCGAACTAAATATGTATGGGATATTAGCTCAGTTGGTAGAGCACTTGACTTTTAATCAAGTTGTCCGGGGTTCGAATCCCCGCACGCTCACTGTGAATGATAGCGGGAATACTATGATTGAATAGTGTTCCCGTTATTTGTATTGGCGGCATGTTACCGTTTGGCGATATAGAATCATTTTAGTAGACATAAACTTTTTTAGTGTCTACTGTTTTTACTTGCAAAAAATGGTCAGAAAATTATATAATATGGATATTGGTACTGGATATGAGCTCATATGGATGAATCATCATATGGATATGGTGCAAAACACAGTCGTTTGCCCTTCGGAAGAGGAATAAACAGAGTATATAAAAATATATTATGTGTAAGAAGGATGAAATGATGTTATGAAAGTTATTATTGCAGATTACGATGAAGAAGCTATCCGTCTTTTTGAAGAACAATGCAAACAATTTTCATATGTAGAGCTGAGCGGGAAGTTTAATGATTCTGCGGAAACGCTTAAATATGTTTCCAGACATAGAGTGGAAGCGGCTTTTATAAATATCGAATTAAATGGTATGGACGGACTTCAGCTCGGAGAAAAGTTACGGGAATTAAATCCTAAAATAGTTCTTGTATTTTTTATAGAACATACAGAATATATATTGGAGGCACTTCGGATAAAAGCGGATGGTTATATGATCAGGCCGTATACTATGGAAGATTTAACATGGACTATGGGAAATGCAAAACTTCTCAGTCGGCGACAGAAGAAGCCGGCATATATTAGGACATTTGGCCGATTCGACTTATTTATTAATGGAGAACTTGTGATATTTTCCAATAAAAAGGCAAAAGAACTGCTTGCGTTATGTGTGGACAATAAAGGCGGAGTTGTGACAATGGAAGAAGCCGTTGACAAACTCTGGGAGAATCGTTTGTACGATGAAAAGGTAAAAAATCTGTATCGCAGGGCGGTTATGGATTTGAATAAGATATTCAGTACATATGGGATTAAAGATGTATTTGTTAAGAAACGGGCTGCCTGTTGGATTAATTATGCCAATGTGGACTGTGATTATTATATGTGGATAGAAGAAAATATATTATCCGGTACAGGGAAAAGTGTTAGAAGCGGCATTGATACCCGGGGGGGGGTATATGACGGAGTATTCATGGGCTGAAGAAACAAATGCCCGAATCAACAGGTATAAATTCAGGGAAGATAACTAAAAACAGAGAAAAAGTAAAACCGATTTATTGTAGAAATTATTAAAATTTCGACAATAGATCGGTTTTTCACATATAGTGGATTATTAATGCGGAAAATGTGAAAAAGTAAAAATATAATAGCTTGAAAAAGGAGAAAATGGCAAGTTATTCACACTTTGTTAACGTATGATTTTATATGCTGTTGAAAAGATGGAGCTATTTTGCATTATTTAGAAAAAATATGTAAGGGGAGTGATGAATTTAGTGAAATGATGTCAAATACTCCATTGATTTTATATAGATTGATGCAGGGTTAATAGGAATATAAATAATTCTGTAAATAAGCAAGAAAGGAAAGATAGTGACTATGAGGAAAAAGAAAAATAGTAAACTGCGTTCAGCGCTGGCGATTTTTCTTGCCGGGGCTATGGTGCTCGGAATGATACCCGGTGGTATGGGACAAGTCTATGCCTCAGATTCGACTCCGACTCCGGCGGTAGCGTTTGATGAAACCTCTGTGTCAGATCCGTCTACTGTGGATACTTGGAATCAGGTTGTAAAAGATTCGACAGAAAACATCGGACGTATCTGGACAGATAAAACAGTACTCACAGAGGATATTCAGCTTGAGGGCGGAAGCAGACCAAGTGTCAAAAAAGGCGATTCTGATTTCTTAGTTGGATTATCGGCATTGTCATCTACATCGAATACAGTAAAGACGGTTAGCAGACCGTTGGATATCGTACTGGTAGTAGACACGTCAGGTTCTATGGAAAATTCACCGCATATGGGAACTAGGCCTGAGAGTGAGCGATATCGATATGAAGAGATATATGCAGGAAATCTTAGTGAAACAGAAGATCAAGAATATTACACAAAGGATGGAGGCAAAATTACTTCTGAAGGTCAAAAAATTCTGTTTTGGTGGGAATTTACGCACTGGGAATTAAATGGACAAACGGTCGAGCCGAAGATATCCGCAGAAGATTCCAATCCAAATCACATCCAATTTTACGAGAGAAGAGATTTGGGAACAAATATTACGAAGCTGCAAGCTCTGCAAAATGCAGTAAATAACTTTGTGGAACAAACAGCTAAAATGAATGATTCCATTGATGATATAAAATTACAGCATCGAGTTTCCCTTGTAAAATTTGCAAGTGATGAAAGTGACAACATTGGAAATGATTTTATAAATAACAATTATAATCGTTCACAAATTGTAACGGAATTAAAGTCTTACACAACGAAAAATATTTCGGACTTGACCTCAACAGTGAATAGTCTGATTGCAGCAGGAGCAACTCGCGCAGATTTTGGATTGAATCAGGCGCAGAGAGCATTTCAGCTTGGAGGAACCAGAGAAGGGGCGCAGAAAGTTGTCGTTTTCTTCACAGATGGTCAGCCGACGTCGAATAGTGACTGGAGTAACAGTGTTGCAGCTGCCGCCATTACGAACGCAAAAGAGTTGAAGGATGCGAATGCTTTGATCTACAGTATCGGCGTGTTCCGGGATGCGAATCCGAACGATACAAATACAAGCGCTGGTAACTTTAACGGATATATGCATGCGGTTTCTAGCAACTATCCGGATGCGACTGCTACAAGCAGTACACGACCTAATCGCTATTCTTGTACATTAGGAAAACGCACAGATAATTCTGATTATTATAAAGCGGCAACGGATGCAGATGAATTGAATAATATATTTAATGAGATTTCATCGGATTTGGAAACAGGATTTGGTTTTCCGACACAGACAGAAGGGTATGATCCGGGTAAGGTAGGATATATTACATTTACCGATCAGCTCGGCGAATATATGCAGGTGGATGAATTTAAGAGTTTGGTCTTTGCAGATCAGATATTCGATCCGGTAGGAGAACCGGTTACTGAAAACGGTGTTACTACATATAAATATGAAGGAAGTGCAACAGGAGATACAGAACTTTATCCGAACGGTAATGTAAAAGATATTATCGTTCAGGTGAAGAAAGGGGCAGACCTGAAAACCGGTGATACAGTTACAGTACAGATTCCGGCAGGTTTGATCCCGCTTCGTCACTTTACGTTAGATACAGACAGTGACGGAAATAAAACGATGGATATACAGGAGGCATATCCGCTCCGTATCTTCTATGGTGTCAGCATCAAGCCGGAGGTCCGGGAAAGAATTGCCGACGGACTAAACCCGAATGATGCAGATGACGAGGCGCTTCAGCAATATCTGAACGCTCATAATGAGAATGGAGTTCCGTATTTCTATTCAAACTATTATAACGGACAATACATAGATCCGAATGGAAAGACATTGGGCAATACGACTGCTTCTTTCCAACCGGCAAAGAAAAATACATTTTATTATTTTACAGAAGATACTCCGATTTATACAGATAAAGATTGTACAATGGCAGTAAAGAACGAGCCGAGTGCGGATCAGACGTATTATTATAAGAGACCGTATGTGCAGTTAAACGGAGGTCAGGTTGAAGAAATCGACGGCAAGGTAGCCTTTACGGGATCAAACTTCCAGCAGGCAAGTGCGAACTTCGGTATAAATGACAAGGGAGAATACTTTATCAAGTCCGGTTCTGCACGATTGACAAGAATCGATGCGTTGATAGATGATAAAACAGAGAACATAACAAATACGGCGGATGTAGTGATCGATCCGATTTGGGATAATATCAATAATCCCGATTACTTAAATGTTTATCTGGGAAATAACGGAAGGCTTGCGCTTGAGCTTCCGGGCGCTCTTGCAATCAGCAAAGATGCCCGCGTGGCAGCGAATAAAAATCTGAATGCGGATGAAATATTAAAAGATAAAAAGTTCACATTTGAGATCAGTATTCCGTCTATGAAGGGAAAAACAGTCAAAGCGGAAGTACGAAATGCGCAAAATGAAATTCAGGGAAAAGCATTTGAACTGGAATTTGATAAGACCGGAGCTGCCAAGTATCAGATTAAAGATGACGAAACGCTGTATATTCATGGATTGGATAAAGATGCGCAATATACCGTAACCGAAAAAGAACTGCCGAAAGGATTTGAACTGACGGCAGTTGATAAAAAGGCGGACGCAAAAGAGGCGGCTGGAACGATCGTTTCAGGAAAATCTGTAAAACATGTGTTTGAAAATACATATGACGTAGATGAAATCACGCTTGCCGAAACTGATTTCGCAAGTTATGAGAAACAGTTTGACCGGTGGGATATTGCAGATAAGTTCCGAATCGAATTGATTCCGACAACAGAAGGAGCTCCGCTTCCGAATGGAGCTGCTGATGGTAAAAAAGGCGTTGAGGTAACAGAAAAAAATTCATCAGGAAACTTCGGAGAGATCACATTTTCTCATCCCGGAGTATATGAATATGAAATTCAGGAGAAACAGCCGGCAAGTGCAATACCGGGAGTTATATATTCTCTGGCATCCTATACATATCGGGTAACGGTGACCGATAATGGAGACGGAACATTATCCGCTGTGGCAGAAATGGAAAAAACGGCTAATGACGACGGGGCGTCAGTAGGAAATACGCCGATTCCGGTTGAGAATAAAACAGCGGTATTTGTAAATGATTTCCATGCAGATTCCGCAACGACATTTATACTTGCAAAAAAAGTGTATGCAGATGAAAGCGGAGCGAATCCGTTGAAAAACGGAATGTTTGAATTTAAACTCAAAGCGACCGGAGACAACGCAGAGCAGGCGCCAATGCCGACCGGAGAGAAGGATGAAAATGGTTATATCCATGTAGTCAACGTCGGAACAGGAATTACATTCGGTAACATGGTGTTTACAGAGGAGAATGTCAGTGATACACCGTGGACGTATGAAATTGCAGAAGTGATTCCGGAAACTGCGGTTAATAATGGAGACGGAACTTATACTTTAAACGGTATAACTTATAAGGCACAAACATATTCCGTATCTATTATGGCAAAGGCACAAGGTTCAGGCGAGGATGCGTATATTGTCATAGAAAAGACATACAGCAAAGCAGAAGGAGCAGTTGCTGAAGATCAGGTTGTATTCAACAACAGTTATGAACCGAAGCCTATAGTACTTCCGGGTGAGGGAGAATCAGCGGTACAGGGAAGAAAAACTTTAGTCGGACGCGATTCTCTTGTGGATGAAGAGTTCTCCTTTACATTGAGTGCTGCAAATACCGCAGCAAGAACCGGTCTTAAAGAAAATTTCATTATCTTCAATGGAGATACGGCTCAGGATACGATGCAAAAAACGGTGAACGGACTGACGAATAATCAGGCTGCAACATTTGATTTTGACAGTATCGAGTTCAAACGTCCGGGAACATATGTATTTAGTGTAGTAGAAAATGCCCCGGAAAACGGAAACGGAATGGTATATGACCGACATACAGCAAGAGTACGGGTTATTGTGACAGATGAGAACGGAGAATTAAAGGCAGAAACAGCTTACTATAACGGTGAAGGCGCAGATACTGATGCGGCTGCATTTGTCAATCTGTATACAGCGTCTGCAACTTACGGAACAGGCGCGGAACTGATTGTAGAAAAGACGTTATCCGGCCGTGCTCTGAAAGCGGGCGAATTTACATTTAAAATCGAGGCGGCAGACAGTGATACTGTAAATGCTGAGACAGCGGATGCTAAATTGTCAGATTCTGACAGAGAATTTACAAACACATCAGGAGCGGCAGACGGTGTTGCATCTCGGATCTTTGACAAATTGTCAGGGGTGACCTTTACACAGGATGATGCAGGAAAGACGTTCAGCTACGTTCTTTCAGAGGCAGCAGGAAATTTACCGGGAGTTACATACTCAAAGGACACATATCGCTTTGATATTACGGTAGTAGATAACGGCGACGGAACGATGCATACAGAAACGAAAGTTACAATGCAGGGAGATGGTGTGACAGCAGAAGCTCATCATGATAGTTCAGACGGAAGAGATACGATAGTAGCAGGTTTTACGAACGGATATCATGCAGACAGCGTGGAAGTAGACTTCACAGAAGCGGCAGCATTGTTCCACAAACGACTGGTTGGACGCGACTGGAAAGAAGATGATTCGTTTACATTCAATCTTACGGCAGAAGATGGAACTCCAATGCCGAAAGATACGGAAGGCAATGATGTAACAAGCGTTACTGTATCACAGAAAGGCGGAACGGAAGATGGTACGGATGTACCGTTTGGATTCGGAAAGGTCACATATGATACAGTCGGAAAGTATTCCTACACTGTTACAGAAGAGAATGCAGGACAAACCATTAACGGAGTGACTTATAGTAAGAATGAGGCAAAAATAATAGTTGATGTTTCTGATCCGGGAAATGGGCAGTTGACCGCAAATATACAGTCCTATAGTACGATATTTATTAATGAATACGGCGCTTCTCTGAACCTCGGAGCGGCAGGCGGACTTGCAATTACAAAAACAGTGACAGGTCATGCATTAGCGAAAGAGCAGTTTGAATTTAAGGTAAAAGCGGTTAAGACAGACACTGCTACAGCAGATGAAGCGGCAGAACTCTTTGGATTTAAAGAGGGAGAGACAGAGGTTACATTTAAGAACAACGAAGCGGCGGCAGATGGACAAACTGTAACCATGTTAAAAACAGATACGAACTTTACGTTGAAGAATCTGGGTAAAGTATACAAATATGAAGTATCGGAAATGAATGATAAGAAACCGGGATATACATACGATGATACTGTTTATACAGTAGAATTATGGGTAACAGATGATGGAGACGGAACATTAACGCTTCATACAAAGGTGACAGATGAAAAAGGCAGTGTCATAAGCGAAGAGACAAGCAATGAAACAGATCAAAAGCAGACTGTTCTCGCATTCAACAACAGCTATGCCGGAAGCGGTGTTCTTGACGGATCAGCAAATCTTGCAGGAACAAAGAAGATGGATGGTCCATGGGAAGCAACCGACAAAGATTTATCTGGCTTCCGGTTCACTATCACGGGCGGTGACGAAGCAACGAATGCGGCAATTACAGCAGGCACAGTTGTATTACCGCAGAGTGTAACGGCAACTTCTGATGCAGACGGCAACTTCAACTTTGGAGATATTACCTTTAATGAGAAGGGAACTTACAAATTCACAGTCAGTGAAGTTGTACCGGCAGAGGGAGACAAGATTCCGGGAGTTGCCTATAATGCAGAGACGGTTACGATTATCGTTAATGTTACGGATAATGATGACGGAACATTAACAGCGGCGCTGGCAGAAGGATCACAGGAATTAATATTTACGAATACTTATGCAACAACGCAGGATGCAACATTTACGCCATCCGTAGTGAAGGAGGTAAAGGGGCTTAATGCGAAAGAGATCTTTACATTCAAGCTGAGCGCAGCCGATGAAGCAACGAAGGCGGCGATTGACAGTGGAACACTGACCGGAATTGGAACGACGGCAGATCTATACAGCTCAGAGAAAACGACAACTAAACTGATTCCAAAGGATGGAACAGAGCAAGTAGACTTTAATGCGCTGACATTTAAGAAAGCCGGAACTTATAAGTTTACCGTTCAAGAGACCAATGCAAATGCACCGACAGGATGGACGTATGATTCTCATACATATGAGATTATTATTAAAGTAACAGACCAGGATTCTGTATTGAAGGCAACACAAGAGATCAATGCTGACGGGGTGACCAATTCACAAATCTTCATCAATAAATTTGAAGCATCGACAACTTACGGTGATGAAGGCGGACTGAATGTTACAAAGACATTGAATGGACGTACACTTGCAGCAGATATGTTTGATTTCACAATTACCGGTGAAGCAACTGACAGTGTAACTGCAGAAGAAGCAGAAGCAAAACTTGCAGAGACTGATAAGAGCTTTAAGAATACTGCACCAGGCAAAGACGATGTCGCGGTGATGAGTAAGCTTAGTGACGTGAAGTTTGATGAAACAGACATTGGTAAGACATATCAATACTCCGTTCGCGAGGAAGCAGGCACCGATACAAAGTATACGTATGATCAAGTATCAGCGACCGTTGCAATTACGGTACAGGAGAAAGACGGAGAGCTGTATACGGTAACAACCGTAACCAAGGGAGACGATAGTAAGGAATATAGTTCGGCAGAAAGTAAAGCTACAGCAGTAGCGCCGTTCGTAAACAGCTATACACCGGATATCGTAACCATTGAGCCGGGAGCATTTGCCGGAAAGGTAACGAAAGTTCTGAAAGGAAACCGTGACACAGGTTTAGCGGCAGGTGAATTCAATTTCCAAATGAAGATTACACCGGCAGATGATACAAGCAGCATGGACAATGTTGTACTTCCGGAGGGAGCAGTTGGAGATACAATCACATCGGCAAACGCGGCAGACGGTTCTGTAAGCTTCGGAAATATTCAGTTCAAAGCGGCAGGAAACTATCATGTAGAGATTACGGAAGTAGTTCCGGAATATGCTGATCCGAATATGACGTATGACAAGCATACCTTTAGCTATGACATTGCAGTGACTTATAATGCGGCGGAGGGAACGTTGTCAGCGAAAGTCGCGGATGGAAGTCAAGCAGGAAGCGCGACATTTACTAATATTTACGAGGCGGAAGACACGAAGGATGTTATTAACACAGAAGAGCCGGCCACGTCCGTAAATGGCAAGATTGTCGGTGTCGGCGATCAGTTGACTTATACTATCGACTGGGTAAATAATGCAGTAGATGAAACAGGCGCTCCTGCGAAAGCGGAGGTGAAGATCACAGATATTGTACCGAAAGGTACGGAATATGTAAGCGCAGATACGAATGGAGTTTATGAAGAGACTTCAAAGACAATCACCTGGACGCTTGGCGAGCAGGAAGCAGGAGCTTTCGGAACGGTAAGCTTTGTAGTAAAAGTGCTTGACAGCGCAGGCGGAACAGCGGTAGAAAATACGGCAGAGATTACCATTGGAGACAACGATCCAAATCAGACCAATACAGTTACCACGAACGTTCCGGGCAAAGATTCTGTAGTAGAAGGCGACGGAGAATTACAGGTCGGCAAGGTTTTGACCTATACCATTTCCTATAAGAACCCGGAAATTGAAGCGGCGACAGTTATCATTACAGACAGCATTCCGGAAGGTCTTGATTATGTAGACGACAGCGCGGGCGAATATGCATCGTATAACGCAGAGACACGTATGCTGACATGGAAGATTGCAGATGTTCAGCCAGGAGCAGACGGAACGGTTACATTTGATGCTAGAGTAAATGAAAGCGCCGAGACAGTAGTTGAGAACAAAGCGACGATCCAGATCGGCGAAAATGGACCTGAATATGAGACGGATACCGATCGGAAAGAGATTCCGAAAGATGGAAATCTTTCCATCAGTAAAACCATCGTACTGACAGAAGGTCAGGGCACAGGGATCGACAAAGAGAAAGAGTTTACATTTATAGTAGCGCTTAAGGATGCCAAAGGTACGGCATTGACGAAAGAATATGCTTACGCCGTAACAGGCGAAAGCGGAGAGGAAATCAAGAAAGGTAATGCTGCAGACGGTACCGAGATTTCCTTCCAGCATGGACAGAAGGCAGTGATTACCGGACTTCCGGCTGGCGCGCAGTATACGGTAACTGAAAAAGAAGTTGACGGATACACCACAACTGTAAACGGAAACGCCGGCAATGCGGCAAGCGGTACGATTACTTCAAATACAACTGCAGAAGCAAACTTTACGAATACGTACAGCGTGGCAGGAAGTCTTAGCGGAAGCGAAGCGCTTAAAGTGACGAAGGAACTGACAGGAAGAAAATGGCTTGATACAGATACGTTTAGCTATACGTTGACGGCAGCGGATGAAGCGACAGTGGAAGCCATTGAGAATGGATTTATCACGCTTCCGGAAAATGCAGGCGGACTTGAGATTACAAAAGCATCTGCAGGACATCAGGCGGCATTTGGAGATATCCAATTTACGATCGCCGGAACGTTCAAGTTCAATGTTACGGAGCAGCCAAGCGGTATCGCCGGTATTACGGACGATCAGGAAGCGGAAAGAACTGTGGTTGTGAAAGTGACAGACAAGAAAAACGGAACGCTCGAAGCAGCCGTTGTCGAAGGCGAGAGTGAGAATCTGACCTTTATCAATACATATGGCGCAGGCACAGGAGACGAGGATATCGCGGCGAAGATCGAGGCGTCGAAGAAACTGACCGGACGTGATATGAAGGCGAATGAGTTCCGATTTGAAATTGTGACAAGAGCGGCAGAAAATCCGGAAGGATTCAAGGAAACTTTCGCAGCGGCAGGAACGAATACAGAAGCTGCGGAAGGAGCGGAAGGAGCAGTAAAATTTGCAGGAAATGACGGCGCTCTGACGTATACGACGGAGTCGCTTGATCAGGCAGTAAAAGACGGATATGCCGTAAAATCTGAAAATGATGACGGTTCGGATGTATGGACGGTCAGCTATACCGCAAGAGAGATAACAGACAAACTTCCGGGCGGAGTAACCGCAGTAGAAGGAAAGACGTCTTTCGACTTTACGGTCGTAGTGACAGATCGTACAGATGGAACATTAACTGCACAAGTACAGCTTCCGGAAGGCGGTATTGTATTTGAAAATGCTTATACTGCCGAAGACACAGAGGTCAATACAGATCCTGCGGACGCAAAATCATACTTTAATAAAGTGCTGACAGGGCGCGGTTGGTTAGGAACAGACGAGTTTACATTTACCATTACGCCGCAGGATGGCGCGCCGGCGGCGGAAGACGCGGCGGCAGACGGTACGAAAACAGTAACAGTAACGTCTGACAGTGCAAAAGCAGGAGAAGCTGTTCTGTTTGGTTTCGGAAAGATCCGGTTTACAGATGAGGATATGAACGGAGCTGCCGCAGGACAGGATGGAACAAGGACGAAAGAATTCCGTTACACAGTGAAAGAAAATCCGCTTCCGGATGGAAAGATGACGGGAGTGACGATCGACGGACATGAGGCGACATTGAAGATCACAGTATCGGATAACCTGGAAGGTAAATTGGAAGTAACAAACATCGCCTCCGAAAACGGAACATTTACAAATGAGTACAAATCCCAGCTTGATTATGCGGCGGCAGGAGGACTGCAGATCACGAAGGCGCTGAACGGAAGAGATATGGAAAAAGATCAGTTCACCTTTACAGTGACGCCGAAAGCGACGGAAGGAAGCACGACTGCGGAAGAAGCGGCGGAAAAATTCGGACTTGCGAATGCGGCAAATACATATAAGAATGAAGCCGCAGAAGCAGGCGCAGTGACGACGATCAACGTACTCGACGGAAAGAACGTTACATTTACGCAGGCAGACGCAGGCAAGACGTTTACCTATGAAGCGGCGGAGACGGCGGGAACAAATACAGCTTATACGTATGATACAGATGTAAGAACCGTAACAGTCAAAGTAAAAGATAATAACAATTCGACGCTGACGGTAACGACACGGGTTACGAAAGTAAAAGACGGTCAGGAAGTGATCGTGGACGAGCAGGAAGTAACAACAGGAGAAGTCGGTCAGAAAAAAGCGACTATATCGTTTGTAAATACATACAACGACGAACCGGTCGAGCTTGGCGGAGAAGGAAGCGTGAAGATCAACGCGACAAAGACGCTGGCAAACAGACCGCTGACAGACGGAGAATTTACGTTTAGAATATTTGATAAAAAAGGAAATCCGGTTGTCGGCAAAGACGCCGAGGCGACAGGTACGAACGCGGCGGACGGAAGCATTACGTTTGCTCCGGTAAGCTACGATACAGACAGACTAATGGCAGATGTGAAAGCAGGAATCGCATCCGTAGACAAAAAGTCTCAGGCTCCGGCATATGTCTACACATATGACTATACGGTGACGGAAGACAACCCGTCCGGCGGAGTGACAGGTATTGCGACGACATTTGCGATCCAGGTGATCGTTACAGACCGCGGCGACGGAACGCTGGCGATCGAAGTGAAATATCCTGACGGAAAAGATTCGCTTCCGTTTGAGAATGTATACGGCAAGTCTGCAAATGCAGAGATCGCGCTGAACGGAAAGAAAGTATATGAGAAAGAATCCGTCAACGCGCCGGATATAGCAGGAAAGTATACATTTACGATCACAGGAACAGATGAACTTGGAAATCCTGCGCCGATGCCTGTAAAAGACGGCAAAGTCGTGACAGAGACGACGAACGATGCGGCAGGAAATATCGATTTCGGAAAACTTGTCTATACGATGGAAAATGTATTTGGTTCAGCGGAAAGTCAGGATGAGCAGACAAATGCAAATCAGGATGTGGAAGCAGGAGAAGACCCGGCGGATACAAATCAGAATGCGGAAGCAGGACAAGACCCGGCGGCAGCCGATACAGCGGAAGATAAGACGGCGGCAGAAAACGCGGCGTCAGAAGAAACGGCGGGAGACGGAACAGAAGGAACGAAAGCGCCGGAAACAGATGAAACAGACATTGAAGCAAACGGCGGATCGAACGCCGGATCAAGCGGAGAAGATCAGGACAAAGAAGCGGCAGGAGCGGCTTCGGCGGACGGCGGAAACGTCGTTGATCAAGCCGGAACAATGAACGCGCAAGAAGCAGGTCAGGCGAACAGATTCAGCGAGCCTCGGACAAAAGTTTATACTTATAGAGTGACAGAGTCCGGCAGCATGGCGGGCGTGACGAACGATTTGGCGGCTGCGGAAGGAAAGACGTTTACAGTAACCGTGACAGACAACGGCGACGGAACGATCAGCGCCGTTTCCTCATGGCAGAATAATTTCGCATTTGAGTTTACAAACACATACCGTGTAAATCCGACAGATTACAGTGTGAATGAACATATCAGCATCAAAAAAGAGCTGACTGGACGTGATCTGCACGAGGGAGAATTTACATTTGAACTCATCGATGAGTCCGGAAATGTTGTGGCTTCGGCAGTGAATGAGGCGGACGGAACGGTTCGTTTCGGAGCTCTGCATTACACAGAAGCAGGCACATACAATTATGTGATCCGCGAGGTGGAAGGTACAGCCGGAGGCGTACAATACGATTCGGCAGAGCATACGGTGACTGTCATTGTGACAGATAACGGCGACGGTACATTGAGCGCGAAAGCAGAGACGAAGAGCGGAGAAGATATGAACGGCATCGTATTCCGAAATATCTACGAAGCTCGTCCGGCGTCGGTAACGCTCGGAGCTTCCAAGACTTATAAGGGAGCGGAGCTGAAAGACAAACAGTTTACGTTCGTGCTCAAAGACAAGGATGGAAACGTTGTGTTTGAAGCGAAGAACGGCGCAGACGGACAGGTTATGTTTGAGACGCTGATCTATGACCGGGCGGGCGTATATGAATACACAATTTCTGAGAAAAATGATGGGCAGAAAAATGTAACATACGACGAAACCGTATACAATGTAACGATTACGGTTACAGACAACGGAAAAGGCAATTTGATCGCAGAGGCGGTATACGGAGACGGCAGGACGCCGCAATTCGTTAATACATATGTGAAACCCCAAAATCCGGTGAAACCGGAACAGCCGACCCCGACTGTAAAACCACAGAATCCGGGAGCGGTGCAGACCGGAGATCATAATTCGTTTGCGGGAACGCTGGGAATGGCGGCGCTTGCTTTAGCGGTGGCAGCAGGTGTTATGATCAGAAGAAAGAAAAAATCATAAAATAACGTGATTTTGGAAATGAGAGCAGCGGCAGAGGATGCCGCTGCTTTTTTGTATATAGCCATAGTCAATCATAAAGCTCTGTGTTAGAATAAAGCAGTGATATGACGATGTAAAGAAACAAGAGAAAAGAACCGATGTACAGAGGACAGGGTGACCGGAGGGATATGATGGAGCATTTATATAGAAAATTAAAGGAATATGCGAACACGGGTTATTATCCGTTTCATATGCCGGGGCATAAAAGGAATACTGCGCTGATTGGATCAGAACTTCCATATGAACTGGATATCACAGAAATCGACGGATTTGACGATCTTCATCATTCGGAGGGGATACTGAAGGAACTGCAGGAGTATGCGGCGTGCGTATATCATGCGGAGGAAACGCATTACCTTGTGAACGGGAGCACAGTCGGGCTGCTGAGTGCGGTTATGGGAAGCACAAACTCGGGAGATTGTATTTTAATGGCAAGAAACTGTCATAAATCGGTCTATAACGCAGTCTTTATGAACCAACTTCATCCGATTTATATTTATCCTGAAAACGGAGCAATAAATCCCGGTGAAGTTAAGCGGATTCTTGAGGAAAATCCGAATGTGAAGATTGTTGTCATTACATCTCCGACGTATGAAGGCGTTGTTTCGGATGTTGAGCGGATTGCCGGAATTGTTCATGAAAAGGGCATTCCATTGATCATGGATGAGGCGCATGGGGCACATTTCGGGTTCCATCCGTATTTTCCAAAGAACAGTAATACTTTAGGGGCAGATATCGTTATTCATAGTCTGCACAAGACGCTTCCGTCGTTGACTCAGACTGCGCTGCTTCATATGAATGGAGAGCTGGCTAACAGAACGGATATCAGAGAGTACGTCCATATGCTTCAATCGAGCAGTCCGTCATATATACTTATGGCAGGAATAGACGAGTGTGTTCGTTTCGTGGGAGAGAGAAGCTCAGATGTTTTTGACAATTATGTGAAGCGTCTGGAATCTGTAAGAAAGAGAATAAGCAGGCTTTCTGTGTTGAAACTGATTGAGACGGAGAAGTATGACAGGTCGAAGATAGTAACTGCGGTTGGGAATCATGGCGATGAAGACATAAATAGGTTTACAGGAAAACAATTATATGACGTTTTGAAAGATAAATATTTACTACAACCGGAGATGGCATCAGGCTCATACGTTGTTTTGATGACTTCGCCGGCAGATACAGACGAAGGGATGGAGCGCCTTGTGTCTGCATTGGAAGAAATTGACGGCGAACTTGCAAAAAGAGATAAGTATGAAAGAAATAATTCTCTGGCGCGATATATAGTGCAGGATTCAGATACATATCAATATATATTGAAGGACAAGAAAGAACGGGATCATCAGAAGAATATATATATCTATAGTCCGAGCGAGACGAAACGACAGCGTTTAAAAAAGGGATGCGAATCTGTTGAATGGAAAATGTGCGGCGGAAAGGTCGCGGCAGAATATGCCTATATTTATCCACCGGGGATCCCGCTGATCGTTCCGGGAGAACGGATCTCAGAGAAAATAGCGGAAGAGATGTCCGAGTATGAAAAAATGGGATTTCGGATTGAGGGAACAAAGGTGAAAGGAAAGATTGAGGTATTGATAAATGGGTAAAATTTATTGTGTGATGGGAAAGAGTTCTTCGGGAAAGGATACTGTTTATAAAAAGTTAAAAGAGCAATATAAAGAGTTTCGTTTGATTGTTCCCTATACGACCCGTCCGATCAGAGAAGGCGAAAAAGACGGCGTCGAATATTATTTTGTGGATCCGGAACAGTTTCGTGCGATGAAGGAGGACGGGAAGGTGATAGAGTCCCGGTCTTATAACACAAAGTGCGGAATATGGACTTATTTTACTGCGGATGACGGGCAGATCGATCTAAGCGCCGCAGATTATCTTTTGATCGGAACGCTCGTGTCATATCAGGCTTTGCGGGAATATTTCGGAGAGGAGGCGATCGTGCCGGTTTATCTCGAAGTGGAAGACGGACTGCGGCTTGCCCGCGCGCTTGAGCGGGAACGCAGACAGGAGAAGCCGAAATATGCGGAGATGTGCCGCCGTTTTCTTGCGGACGAGGAGGACTTTTCGGAAGAAAATCTTATCAAAAGCGGGATTACAGAGCGGTTTGGCAATGAAGATTTCACAGAGTGTCTGAATAAAATACAAAGATATATTGAAGAAATAAGATAGATTTTATCAGTTTTTATGAGATTTCACTCTTTTGTAATACCTTTTAATTTAAAATTGTAGTACAATAGGAGTATGTCTTGAAAGGGAAACGTCTTCTGAGAGGCATTTTGGAAAATTAATTTTAAGAGTGCAGGTGATATGGATGAGTGGTTTTAAAGACGTAGTAGGACATAAGAATATTATTAAGTACATTCAGAACGCAGTGACTGCGGACGCAGTTTCTCATGCGTATATTTTGAATGGCGAGAGAGGTTCAGGGAAGAAGCTGCTTGCGAATTTGTTTGCCATGAGCCTGCAATGTGAAAACCGGGATGAAGACGGCGACGCCTGTGGAAAATGCCGTTCGTGCAGGCAGGCGGCAGGCGGAAATCAGCCGGATATTATCCGGATCATGCATGAGAAACCGAATACGATCGGAGTAGGAGATATCCGTACGCAGGTGAATGACGATATTATGATCCGGCCGTACAGCAGCAAATATAAAATCTATATTATAGCAGATGCGGATATGATGAGCGTGGAGGCGCAGAACGCGCTTTTGAAAACAATCGAAGAACCGCCGGAGTATGCCGTTATCATGCTTCTGACGGAGAATGCGGAGACACTTCTTCCGACGATCCGTTCAAGATGTGTTATGATGAAGCTTCGCAATATTAAAGATCAGCTCGTGAAAAAATATCTCATGGAGCAGTTGGAAGTGCCGGATTATAAAGCAGATGTCTGCGTTGCTTTTGCTCAGGGAAATATGGGGAAGGCGATCATGTTGGCAAACTCCGAATATTTCAATGAGATTAAAGAGGAAGTTGTACATTTGCTGAGAAATATCGACGAGATGACAGTTCCGGATCTGATGGAAGCGGTAAAACGCTGCATGATATATAAGATGGAGATCAGCGATTATCTTGATATGATCGCGATATGGTACAGAGATGTGTTGATCTATAAAGCAACAAGAAGTGTGGATCGGGTCGTGTTTTCCGATCAGATGAAATATATTCGGGAGCGGGCGAAGAAGAGCTCATACGAGGGGATTGAAAATATTCTCGATTCTCTTGAAAAGGCAAAGGCAAGAATGAAAGCGAATGTAAATTTTGAGCTGACGATGGAACTGCTCCTGCTGACGATAAAGGAGAATTGACAAAATGGTAAAAGTAATCGGAGTCAGATTTCGTACTGCCGGGAAAATTTATTTTTTTTCTCCCGGACAGTTTGATATTAAGCAAGGCGACAATGTGATCGTGGAAACTGCCCGCGGCGTAGAGTTCGGGCGAGTTGTAAGCGGAGTAAAAGAAGTTGCCGAAGAAGATGTGATCCAGCCGTTGAAATCAGTGATCAGGATTGCGACTGAGCAGGATCAGAAAGTTGTAAATAAAAACAAACAGAAAGAAAAAGAGGCGTTTAAGATCTGCCTTGAAAAAATCTGTAAGCATGGACTGGAAATGAAATTAATCGACGTTGAGTACACTTTTGATGGGAATAAGATATTATTTTATTTCACAGCAGACGGAAGAATTGATTTTAGAGAGCTTGTAAAAGATCTTGCCGCAGTATTTCGCACAAGGATCGAACTTCGTCAGATCGGAGTGCGTGACGAGACGAAGATCCGCGGGGGGATCGGTATCTGCGGGCGGCCGCTTTGCTGCAGCACATATTTGACTGAATTTTCCGCTGTGTCGATTAAGATGGCGAAAGAACAGAATCTGTCTCTGAATCCGACGAAGATATCAGGTGTGTGCGGAAGGCTTATGTGTTGTCTGACGAATGAAGAAGAGACGTATGAGATGCTTAACAGCCAGCTTCCGTCAGTCGGGGATGCGGTTACGACAAAAGACGGACTTACAGGAGTTGTCCATTCATTGAGCGTTCTGCGCAGATTGGTAAAAGTAATCGTAAATTTGGAAAACGATGAGAAAGAGATCAGAGAATATATGGCGGATGAGCTGAAATTTAAACCGAGACGAAAGAAACAGAAAGTTACAAAAGAAGAGATGAAGCAGCTTGCGGAACTTGAAAAGGAGTAGGTAGCGGCATATGAGCGGACAAAAGAAGGGGAAAGAAGCGGTTCTTTTTCCGGGCGAGCGACTGGATGATCTGCAGCTTAACGGTCTTGAATTGATTCAGGATCCGAAGAAATTCTGTTTTGGCGTAGATGCTGTTTTTCTTTCGGATTTTGTGAAAATAAAGGCGGGGGAGCGGGCTCTTGATCTGGGAACAGGGAACGGGATTATACCGATACTGTTGTCTGAAAAGACGCAGGGACGTCATTTTACAGGTCTGGAGATTCAGCCGGAGATGGCAGAGATGGCTCGAAGAAGTGTAGACTATAACGGTTTAGAAGATAAAGTGGATATTGTGACAGGCGACATCAAAGAGGCGGCGGAAATATTTAAGCCGGCCTTTTTTGATGTGATCACGACAAATCCGCCGTACATGATCGCAGATCACGGACTTCGCAATCCGGCGGACGCCAAGGCGATCGCACGGCATGAGGTGCTTTGTTCACTTGATGATATTTTGCGGGAGAGTATGCGCCTTTTGCAGGATAAGGGAAGATTTTATATGATACACCGTCCATTCAGGCTGACGGAGATTATGATTAAAATGAATTATTATAAAATTGAGCCGAAACGGATTCAGTTTATTTATCCGTATCTTGATAAAGAGCCGACGATGGTAATGATAGAAGGCGTACGCGGGGCAAAGCCGCGTATCACGGTAGAACCGCCGCTTGTGATTTATAAATAAAAAGAAATGAAAAGGTAAAATAAATAAGAATTAAAAAGATATAAAAAAGAAATGAAAAAACAAATAAAGAAATAAAAAAATAGACAACAAGAAAAGAAAACAGAAAACAAAAAGAGACGAAGAGAAAAACAGGAGGGAAAGATGGCAGGAACTCTCTATTTGTGTGCGACGCCCATCGGGAATTTAGAAGATATTACATTTCGAGTTCTTCGAGTGCTTCGGGAGGCAGATCTTATCGCGGCGGAAGACACACGTAACAGCATTAGGCTTTTGAATTATTTTGAGATTGAAACGCCGATGACGAGCTACCATGAATACAATAAATTTGATAAAGGAAGAGTGCTTATAGAGAAGCTTTTGGAAGGAAAAGATATTGCGCTTATTACAGACGCGGGAACGCCCGGGATCTCCGATCCGGGAGAAGAGCTTGTACGTATGTGTTATGAAGAAGGGATTACGGTTACTGCTGTTCCCGGAGCTTCGGCGTGTGTGTCTGCACTTACGATCTCGGGACTTCCGACAAGAAGATTTGCGTTTGAAGCTTTTCTGCCATCAGATAAAAAAGAGCGGGAAGCTGTCTTAAGTTGTCTGGAAAAGGAACAGAGGACAATCGTTTTGTATGAAGCTCCGCACCGTCTTATCAAAACATTGAAGATGCTGGGAGAGCGGCTCGGCGACAGGCGGGTAAGCGTATGCCGGGAACTGACAAAACGGCATGAAACTGTGTATAGATCGACTCTTTTGGAAGCGGTTTCTTATTATGAAGAAAATCTTCCGAAAGGGGAGTGCGTTCTTGTAATTGAAGGATTGAGCCGTGAAGAGATCGAGCAGGAAGAGCAAAAGAAGTGGAGTAATCTGTCGATCGAAGAACATATGGAGTATTATCTGTCGCAGGGAATCGATAAAAAAGAAGCGATGAAGAAAACCGCAAAAGATCGAGGAGTGCAGAAAAGAGAAATTTATAACTATCTTGAAAAACTAAAAAGTGGTGAAGGAAACTAAAAAATAACCGATACCGGAGGTTATCCGATATCGGTTATTTTGCCGTCTTTCATAAATACGATCTTTTTGCCTAATGTGCGGGCTTCCAAAGGATCGTTTGTTACATATAAGACGGTAATTTTAAGTTCTTCGTTAATTTCGAGAATATCACAAAGCATCTCTTTTCTTCGTTCAGGATCTTGACGCGCAAAATCTTCGTCTACGAGGAGGACTTTCGGCTGGCAGACAATCGCGCGTCCGAGAGCGACTTTTTGCTTGTCTCTTTCAGAAAGCGCCTTGATCTTCTGCCCCAGAACTCCTGAAATCCCGAGAAGTTTGGCGGCATCGTTTACACGGCTGTCGATAATGTTGCGGGGAAAATCCCTCAGACGCAGACCGAGCGCCATGTTGTCGTAGGCGTTAAAATGCTTGTAAAGCGTATAATTTTGGAACGCCATCGCAAGCCGTCTGTCACGCGGCAAAATATCGTTTAATAATTCATCACTGAGATAAATCTTACCGGAAGTGATATCCTCTAATCCGCCGATCATGCGGAGGATCGTAGATTTTCCGCATCCGCTGGGACCGTGAAGAGTAATGAATTCGCCGTTGTCAACACGAAGACTGACATCATTGACGGAGACGAAACCGTTTGAGTAAATTTTCGATAAGTGTTCTAATGTCACACTTGCCATAAAAACACCTCCATGATCACATTATAGTAATATATTAGCATAAAGCGCCTCGGTCTACAATCCTAAACAAAAACCGATGTTATTAACTTGTGATAATGTCTCCTTAAGATTCACTTGAGGTTTTGTCTCTTT